>Ga0228669_1000988_pt1 | contig 12670 bp, 9 predicted proteins | sample 84DmetaG_FD_182700 | JGI IMG/M metagenome (GOLD analysis project Ga0228669, IMG submission 182700) | Seawater microbial communities from Monterey Bay, California, United States - 84D | ecosystem: Environmental > Aquatic > Marine > Coastal | place: USA: California | collected 2016-10-11 | reverse complement strand
ATGCCAGTGTTGGCTGTCTCGCGGGAAGATACTGGCGATAAGCTTGTTGTGGTTTGCCATAGTGAACAAACATTGCAGGTTTAGGGCGCTTCAATAAATTCTCTGATCAGACTGTTTACTTTGTCTGGTGCTTCCAGCGGTGGCCAATGTCTAATGCCTGGCAGGACTTCGATTCTTAAATCTTTTGCATAGGTTGGTAGCCGGTCGATAAAGGCGGGCACAAAGGTACCATCGTCCTCGCCCCAGATCAGCATACTCTCTACCCCTGTGCTGGCTTTGGTTGAAGGCCAGAAATCATCATCCACAATCTTGCCTAGCTCAGGGATATTAGCCTGATACCACTTGATGCCGCCGGCTACAGCCCCAGGTCGAGTCAGTGCGGTTTTGAAGAGTTCACCCTCTGACGCTGAGATTAGGCCGCGATTGACCATCCTGCCATAGGCAAAGCCGGCCATTTGGTTGGCATATTTCTGGTCTACAGTTTGGTTCTGGGCAGCGTCCTTTAAACGAGGGATATAAGTGGATGCCTTGCGTTGATCTGGATTGGAGCGGAGTAATTCAAGAAACAAATTGGTGGGTGGTGCATTCAATACCACTAGCTTATCCAGACCCTGGGGGTACTGTTGGGCATAGGACCAGGCCAGGGCACCGCCCCAGTCATGACCCACCAGCACAAAGGCTTGGTCGCCGGCCAAGGCCTTAGCTAATAGGTTCAGCTGTCGTGATAGGGCGCTGACATGATAGGGCGCTAGCTTATTAGGTTTAGCCGATAGGTTGGCGCCGAGACCGTCTACCGCCACCACTCTGTAGTCCGCGGCCAGGTCTAGCAGTTGGTTTTTCCACATATACCAGTAGGAGGGAAAGCCGTGATAAAACAGGATCAGCTTGCCGCTTCCAGCACTGACATAGTGCAGTTGCTGACCATCAACATTTATATAGTGATCAGAAAACTTCTGAGCCGGATCGCTGATCTGCTGATTGATAAATTTAACTGATGGGCTCTCGGCTGGGGCCATCTCGGCACTGAGTGATAGTGGCCAGAGCAACAGTAGCGCGGCGGCAAGAGTGTTAGAAAATGTCACAGCGGGAAAATGCTATGTCCGCCATCTATGGCGATTGTTTGACCAGTCATATAATTACTATGACGGGATGCCAGAAAGACTGCAACACCTTCCATATCTTCACTGGTTCCCAGTCGACCACCAGCCACACGTCTTTTCGAGCCTTCTTTAAAGGCTTTGGGTGCTGATGCCGTAAGGTCTGATTCAACATAGCCGGGCAGGATTGCATTGGCGGTAATACCGTTGGCGCCCAGCTCCACAGCCAGTGCGCGGACCAAACCCACCACCGCAGCCTTGGTAGTTGAGTAGGAAGCTTGGAAGCCCATGCCCATGACTGCGGCGATTGACGAGGTTACCAATAATTTACCTGCCGCTTTGCGCTCTATTAAATGGGCAATAACTGGACGAAAGGTGTGTACCACACTGGTGACATTCATATCCATTACCTGATTCCAGTTTTCACTGCTTGTCTCATGCAGCCTGCCAAACTCACCGCCGCCGCCGGCATTGGCAAAGCAGGAGTCTACTTTGCCAAAATGAGCCAGGGTGTCAGCAAAGACTTGCTTGACCATAGCCTCATCAGTCACGTCACAGGCAAAAGCTTGCACATTGCCGCCCAGGCTCCTGAGCTCTTCAGTCGCGATCTGGTTTTTATCTGTATTGCGACCCCAGATAGCAACGGCAGCGCCTGATTTCACAAGTCCCCGGGCATAAGCTAGGCCGATTCCGCCATTTCCACCGGTGACCAGTGCTACATGACCTTCTAAATTAAACATTAAACAACTCCTTTGGATGCTGGTGATCAACCCGCTAGCTAGGGGCGATTCGGTAGTTTCTATCGTCAGCCAGTATTTGCACTGCTTTGCAATGTGCCCAACAGATAAAAATCAACAGCTGGACTTGCTATTTATTAACCATATGCATAATAACTGCGAACCTAGTGAATGCAATGAATTTAGGCGATTTTACAGCTAAATTATGATTATATGCCGAGATCATTCGGAATATATCGATATTTATTATAAATTAAGGATAATAAGTTGACAGTTACAGCTCGTTAAACTATTTTTACTGACGAAATGATTAATAAATGCCACTGGATAGGCTTGTTGCTGTAGTTAAGGGGAGGTAATGGCTGTCATGAGCCCTAAGGTAATATCGATGGCTTGGACCTGGAGCTGTACGACCTTTTTTTTGCTTGACCCGGCGCCCACTTGAATCCCCTCAGTGGGCGCCTTTTTAGCGATTTTAGCGAAACTCCGAAAAATGTATTAGGCTGGGTTTCGTGCTGGTATCCGAGTATAAAAATGATTATACCCAAACAGAGTAACGCCTCTTCAAAAATTCTTTCAAATGCCAGTGTGGTAAAAATCCTGATCGGCATTGCAGTTGCGATACTCTGCGCGAGCTCCCTAGCTGAGGAGAGCTCTGCAGTTGAGACTATCGACGCAGGCTATCTCATGGGCAAGCAGTTATATCAGTCCAGATGTGTCAGCTGTCATGGCGGTGCTGTGCTTAAGGCGCCGCAAATGGAGGCGCTAAAGCTCTATCCGCCCGAGCGTATTATTCAATCCCTCACCAGTGGTGTGATGAGTACCACCGGACTGTCGTTATCGGCTAGCGAGATGCAGCAGGTGGCTTATTATGTCACCGGGAAAATGACATCACAAAAAGCAGCTGATTTGTCTGATGCCTTCTGCGTTGCAGATATTCCGCTTAAAACCAGTTCTCCAGCCAGTGCCCAATGGACAGGTTGGGGTGGCGAGCTTAATAGTCAGCGCTTTCAGGCAAATGAAACCAGATTAAACAAACAGACTGTTAGAGACCTTGAGCTGAAGTGGGCCTTTGCCTTCCCCGATGCCAGCAGGGTGAGATCCCAGCCTACAGTGACAGACAGCATGACTTATATAGGTAGTCAGGATGGAACTCTGTACGCTTTGGATACAGAAACTGGCTGCATTCGCTGGACCTTTCAGGCTGAGAACGAGGTTCGCGGCGCAATTAAACTGCAGAGTGATGCGGGTAATCTGGCTGCTGGAGAAGCCAGGCTGTTATTTGGTGACTACAAAGCCAATGCCTATGCGCTAAACGCAGAGACCGGTGCGCTACTGTGGAAAACCAAGGTTCACAGCCACCCTCTAGCTAGCGTTACTGGGTCGGTGACCGCCGACAACAAAAGAGTCTATGTGCCCCTGTCATCGTCGGAAGTTGTGCCTGCGGCTCAGTCGGCCTATGCCTGCTGCACCTTCCGTGGGGCATTGGTTGCGCTCAACCTGGAGGATGGCAGCATCGCTTGGCGCACCTACACCACCGACAAGCCCGAGCGGCTGGGTAAAAATGCCGTTGGTGTAGACCGATTTGGCCCCTCGGGAGCGCCTATCTGGTCTAGCCCTACGCTGGATATCAAGCGCAATCTTATCTATGCCACCACTGGACAAAACTACTCGTCGCCAGCCACAGGAACCAGTGATGCAGTAATTGCCATGGACACCGCAACAGGTAAGGTGAAATGGGTGTCTCAGGTAACTGCCAACGACGCCTGGAATGGCGCCTGTGGCTTCACAGCTACCAACTGCCCAGAGGAAGATGGGCCGGATTATGATATTGGAGCCTCAGCTATTTTGGTGACCTCAAAATCTAACCGAGATCTGTTGTTGGTGGGACAAAAATCCGGGCTCACCTACGCTATGGATCCAGATCAGCAGGGCAAAATACTCTGGCGTCAAAGAGTAGGCAGTGGCGGCACCATGGGTGGCGTGCACTGGGGCATGAGCAGCGATGGTGAGCGCCTGTATGTGGGGGTCTCAGACCTTCCCACTAAGAATCGCTATAACCAGGGCGACCCCTATCCTGGCGTGCATGCGCTGGATCCAGATACAGGGGAATTCTTGTGGCGTAATGTACTTCCATACCTGTGCCCTAAAGGCATCAAGTTTGCCTGTTTTCAGGGTATTTCTGCGGCGGTCAGTAGTAGCCCGGGCCTGGTATTTGCCGGTGGCATGGATGGCCGTCTACGCGCCTTTGATGCCAGCAGTGGCGATATTCTCTGGACCTATAACACCTTTACGGAGTTCACCTCGGTCAATGGTGTGAAGGGGCAGGGTGGCTCGATTGAGGCTGATGGTCCAGTAATTGCTAATGGTCAGCTGTTTGTGACCTCCGGCTATGACAAGTGGGCGGAGATGCCAGGCAATGTGCTGTTGGTATTTTCTCTCCCCAATTAAATTAACTGTTTCGGAAATCCTTATGAACCTTGTCAGCAAGTCTGTACTGTTAATCGCCACTCTGGGTATTGGTCTGTATCTGGTTTTGCCGTCGAGCAGCCCGATAGATGTGGATAAAGCCGCAACTGTCGCCGATGCCAATACCAGTGTCATTGGGTTAAACCATATTGGGCTGTCGGTGCGAGATCTGGATGCTGCGCTGGCGTTTTATCAGGGAGCCACTCAGTTTGAGTTGTTGCGACGAGAGTCGGTGAGCGGTAATGAACAGGCCAGCAAGCTATTTGGTCAGGACAATATTGCCTATGAGATAGCTGTTCTCAGGGGCCCCAATATGCTGTTGGAGTTAACCCAGTTCGAGGGTAACCAGGACATCCCGGTACGCAATATGCCACCTCAGGGGCCAGGCATGACTCATACCTGTTTTCAATCTCCTGACTATGACTCTGGCTGGGATAAGTTTGTGGCCATGGGCATAGACCCACTGTCCCGCGGCGATCAACCCATTGATCTTGGCGGCTATGGCATTACCTATGGCTATGCCTATGATCCCGACGGCAATATGATTGAGCTCGAACAGCTGGATGGTAAATTGTTAGAGCGCGCAGGTTACGGTGGCCGCGGGCAGGATTTGGGTGGAAATCTATGGATGTCTCAGGTAGGTTTGGCGACCCATGATATTGTTGGGCTGATGGAGTTCTATCAAATGGTATTGGGATTTAAGCCCTATAGATATGCCCATGTCACTGACAATCCCAGACTCGACGATATAGTGGATATAGATAATGTTGACCTGATTGGTGGCTGGTTTAAGTTAAACCAAGCATCCAAGGTGATCGAGATTTGGCAATATGTCAGCCCAGAGACACCGGAATTTACTGGCCAGCGCGCTGTGACTTCGCTGGGCTATTCGTTCTCTATCGAGGTTGCAGATATTCAGACAGAGTATCGGCGTCTGACTGATCTGGGGTTGGGTTTTGTAAGCGAGCCTGTTGAGCTGGATGGTTTTTGGCAAGTCTATAGCCGAGATGTAGATGGCAATATCTTTTCTCTGCGTCAGGCGGTTGATCCTCAGTCGCGCCTCTCAGTGCGCAAACTGGATGCCTGGGCAGCGAGCTGACCGGCGCTAAGTGGGATGGTCGAAAACAGCATTGCAAAAATAATAGGTGAAATGTTCATGTTCCCAGCAAGTTCTCTGGTCTTTTTCACCTAGACAGATTTTATAGTTGGAATCTCATAAAAGAGCCCAACCCTTGTCTTATATTAAACTTAGGGTCAATAGTATTTTGTTGCTGCCTGCCAGGGTATTAAGCCGGTATGGAAGCTAGTATCAAGCTGCCACTAACCTATTTAGTCGGTTTTTTTGAGGGGGCGTTTAAGCAGGGTTTTTAGAGAGGTCTCATATTTTTGCTGAATAGCCTGATAGCTACCCAAAATCATGGCGACAGTAATATCTTCTACTATCTGAAGGTTGGTGTTGTGATGGATTAGATATTGCCCCGCAGCGGTTGGCATGCCATAGGAGATGTCTACTGTGGCTCTCGCCACTTCAATATCTATATTGAAGTTGTCGCAGATTATTTCGGCGAGATAGTTTACCGCTGGATCCCGACCGTATTTGTTGGGGTCACCACTATTGGCGACAGATGGCTCCAATGATAGCCTCTCAATGATAAGTCCGCGCTCGCTGATATAAGAGAGATATACCTTGGTCACTCGACGGACCATTTGCTCCAGTGTCTCGGCGCTTTCGGCGGCTTCCAGCTGGTTTCTTCTAAGGTGACGGTATTCGCGTGTTAACAATGTTTGCAAAAGCACTTTAACGCTGGGGAAGTAGTTGTAAACCAGCGCTTTACTGACTCCTGCTTCACTGCCCAGACGCTCCATAGTCACAGCAGATACACCCTCGTCTGCCACAAGCTTGGCTGCACGGTCCAAAATCATGCTTTTTCTGGCTTTTGGCGATAGCCGGGTTCGGGCTTTCTTTGTCGTGTCGGTTTTATTCATAGCTCTAATGCTGGAAGGAGACCCGCCAACCATAGCAACTGTCGCGGACGTATGCCAGCCAAGCTTATGGTTTATCTGTCGCCTCTGGCGAGAACAACACCGTCTGCATAAGGGCTGAAGCACAACCTGCGGCCGCTCGCTCAAAATTTCCTTAGGTGCAGGCTAGGGATTCTGCTTCCCTAGCGTTTGTTGCTGCTATGTGTATTAACTATTGACTGTATGCTTAGTAGCGGTAGATAAATTTACCGTATAACTATCAATTCTAGCGGATTTAAGCTCTTTATTCGGATAGATGATTAACTCTGGGCAGGCTATTACCGCAAATATTGCCATTAAAGAGACCTAATTAGCCCGATAAAGCGGGGGTTTTGAGATTTTCTATAAGTTTGCGAATCGAACACTAATTTCCCCGGTGTTATATTGACCATTACTTTAATAACACTTACTATCACTCTACGCTGGTTGGGATACGTCAAGGATTACATTAGCTAATTGACAATAATGGACGACTCAAAAAACTTTCGTCATACCTACTGTTAAAAATAACTAATAAAAATAAATTGGAGAAACAAGAATATGAAATTGCACAAAACAGTGCGTATTAGCGCGCTCTCCGCAGCATTATTAGCTGCCAATACCGGCCTAGCCCAAGAGGAAACGTATAGCGGGCTGGAAGAAATATTGGTTACCGCTCAAAAGCGAACAGCGACTTTGCAAGATACTCCAGTCGCCGTATCTGTAGTGTCAGGGGAGCTCCTGAAACAAAAGAGCCTTGACGACATTCAAGAAATGGAGCTTGCAGTACCGTCTCTTAACGTTACCCAAAAGCAGAGCTCTTCACAGCAAACCTTCGCTCTCCGCGGATTAGGTACCTCCGGCAATAATCCCGGCTTAGAACCCTCTGTAGGGGTGTTTATCGATGGTGTATACCGCAGTCGGGCAGCCTCAGCTATTGATGATTTTATCGCTGTGGAGCGGGTGGAAGTACTGCGTGGACCGCAGAGCTCGGTTTACGGTAAAAATACCCCCGCCGGCGTTATCTCCATTGTTACCAAAAAACCTCAGCGAGAATTTGGTGCTGATTTTGAGCAATCCTTTGGCAGTTACAATAGTAAAATAACCCGTGGCAGCATTACTGGCCCTATTAGTGACACCGTCTCTTACCGTGTCTCCGGCAACCGCAATACCCGCGACGGTTTTATTGATAATATTCAGGAAGGTAGAGATGCTGTAAATGATAGGGATCGCTACGCCCTGCGTGGGCAACTACTGATAGAGCCCAGCGATGAGCTGACCATACGCGTTATTGCTGATACTTCATCCATTAACGAAGATTGTTGCGGTGCGCCGTTTTACTACAACGATCCTGGCAATGCAGCCACAACTACGGCCCTTGGCGCAACGATCTTGCCGGACGACATTTACGCCCGCAAGATTAAGTTTGACAGTGATATGGAAACCGATCAGAAGCAGAGCGGATACTCGGTACAATTAGACTGGGAGGCTGAATCCTATTCCTTTACCTCTCTGACGGCATTCCGAGATTTTGAGGAGACTAATGATATTGACGCCGATTTCATCGACATTGAACTGAGTGGTGTATTGCAAAACAGCGCTGATCGACAGGTTTTTACTCAAGAGTTTAGACTACAGTCTACCGGTGAAAATAAATTTGACTGGCTAATGGGCTATTACTATTACGACGCTGATCAAGTCACCGGCGGAAATAATCGCTTAGGTGCATTCGCCCGTCCGTTCTTTGATTCTCGGATCGGCGGCTTGGTATCGCTTGTTGAAAGCCTGGCGGGCGCTCCCACTGGGTCCTATATTGGATCCGGCACTGGTAGAACAAGCGAATTCGATCTACTGACAACCAGCCACTCTGTATTTGGTAAGCTGGACTGGCACATTAATGATAAGTTAACAGCCTCAGTCGGTGCGCGCTGGAGCACAGAGGACAAAGAAATTGATGCGCGAATAACGACTGAGGCCCCCTATTCCGCCTACGATTTCAGTGATCCCACTAGCAGCCCAGTTGTGGCAGCGCTAGCAGGGATAAATCCCGCCTTTCCTGTTTTCGCAGGATACGTACAGCTATTCAGGCCGGTGCCAGAGTTTTCTGAAAAGCGCAGCGAACAGGAGCCCACTGGTGAACTCATTGTGTCTTATGAGTACAGTGACGATGTGAGTCTGTATGCTAGCGGTAAACGGGGCTATAAAGCAGGTGGATTTAATGTTAGCTCCGGTTCCGGTGGCGCAGACTTTGATAAAGAGCTTGCTGATGCATGGGAAGTGGGGGCAAAAATTCGCGCATTAGACAATAACTTACAGTTTAACGTTGCCGCCTTCTCGCAGCGCCTACGTGACTTTCAATCCAACGCGTTCAACGGCAGCGTCTTTGTTTTAACCAACGCCGGTGAGATTCAGATTGACGGCCTCGAGTTTGACACGCTTTATGCACCCACAGCAAACCTGTTTCTCTCATTTGCAGGCTCGTACCTAGATCACCAGTATACAAGTTATGTTGGCGGGCCTCAGATCGTTCGACCCGCTGGCTCCACACCACCACTCCCGCCCGTTCAAGACCTAAGCGGGAAGCCGTTATCCGGTGTGGCTGATTGGACTTTAAGCTCGTCCATCAATTACGTGAAAAGCTTTGGTGCAATTGAAGGTTTTGCCAATCTTGCAGCTAGATATCTTGGCCCACGTAATGTGCTTAGCGAGCAAAACCCGATTGCTGACCAAGGTAGCTATGTCACTGCTAATGCCACGGTAGGGCTACGTGATGCTGACGGCCTCTGGACTGTTACCCTGTGGGGAAAAAACATAACGGATGAAGAATATACCGACGGTCTTTTCAACTCTGTGATACAGGCAGGTAGTTTTAATGCCTATCCTGGTGACCCACGTACCTACGGTATAACACTGAGATTACAATACTAAATATAAATTAACTTCCTCTTAAGAAGGCCAAGATATTCTTGGCCTTCTTTTTTTTGTTCAGTGTCTGCCTTCGACTGTGGTCCTGACTTTAGATTTATTGACCTATCCCGAGATTCGTACATCCAAAAACTAACGCTAAATAATTAGTGGGGAACTAATAAAAATGTTCTCAAAAAGTTCCACCATTTAAGCATGACTTTCGTGGCAACAGCAGATCCTGTTTGCAGCCAAGTAATCAGGGATAACTGCAGATTACTCATCTAGCTAGGAATCAAATCCAGAGCAGCCGCTGGTGCCTAAATTATTATATTCAGCCTGTATGAAATCGGCATTGGTGAACAATAGTTTGTAAATCTGACAATGCTCTTCCTGATCGCTGAAACTAGTCTCGCTAAAGAATTCTTGCTTTAGACTTTGCATCTGTAACTTCTCTGGAGACATTCGAATGCCACCGTCTAGAGATGTATCCAAGATCATCAGTCGATTTTGGTTACTGTGATTACTCCAGGCAGTCCAATCGATCTGTTCGTTGTGATAGCCGCTGGCGGGTCGCCCATAATGAGCAAACGAAGCCCAGTAAGACATAATGCTCTGTGAAAGCTCATCTCTTGCGTCCCGCGCGTACTCGGGGTGGATAAAGTTGCTCATCATAGTGACAAAGTTTCCAAACACGTAGGGTATCTCGAACGCATGGGCTGCACCCATCAGTTCTTTGAGGCTGATAAAGCCAAAATGGCGCAGATCATCCGCGTCGAAACGATAAGCAAACACAGTATCACCTTGCCCCTCGCGCATCACAGTGGCCAATTGATCTACGGCTTTAATTTTCCACTGGTCGCTGGCATAGCGGCTAGTCGCCTGATAGCGATTGCTATCTTTAATACCTATGGGTATGCCCATAAAGGTATCCACCTGGTCGGGACTAAAGCTTAAAAACAACTTCATTTCATCGCGGTTGGTGCCCAGGATTACTGGTACTGCATTGTAATTGGCGGGATCAGCAAAGAGTTCCTCTGAGGCAATAGCCTCAGGCAAAACAATGCCGTCGCCAATTAAGTCCAAACTTCTGAACACCTTCCCGCCGGTCTCACTGCGGAAGGCTTTAAATATCTCAGCGGTAGTCTTGCTGCGCAAATAATCGGCAAGAGATTCCTCGGTCATGCTGGTCTGCAATGCTTTTGCACTCTCTCGGTTTGGCGCTCTGCCCTCAGCCACCAGCAGTTGATTGATTAATTCTCGCGAGCTGTGGTCGTGGCCATCGTCCTCTATAAAGTTTTCAGCCCGGTGGAGGGGTTCAATATCCAGGCCTCCGCTTTGAACAATAGCGCCATGAAATAAGTCCGCAGCCAGGGGAGAGGCCATGAGTGCCATGACATTCCAGCCGCCGGCAGATTCGCCGAAAATAGTGACTCTGCCGGCATCGCCGCCAAATTGGGCAATGTTTCGCTGCACCCATTTCAGTCCGGCAATCTGGTCCAATGTGCCAAAGTTACTGGAGTGATCCTCGGGCAATTGGGCATTGGCACGAAGGGCAGGGTGAGACAGCCAGCCAAAAGCCGACAGGCGATAGTTAATACTTACCACCACCACATCAAATTGAGATGCCAGTTGTGAACCATCCAACATTGGGTGATTGCTTGTGCCCCCGTTATTAGCCCCTCCATGAATCCAAAACATCACCGGTCGATCTTTGGCGTTTTTGGGAGCGAAGACATTCAGATACAGGCAGTCTTCGCTGCCATTGATAAGGTTTTTTTCCAGTGATGTATTGTTGGCCTGATTGGCACAATGTGGCCCAGGCTCTAGCATCTGCCTTGGATGTTGCCAGGGCGCCGGAGGCCGCGGAGCACGCCAGCGCAAATCGCCAACTGGTGGTTGAGCGAAGGGTATACCTCGCCATACCGATACCCCAAGGCCATTTTGATAGCCGATAATGTCACCAGCATCTAGATTAACCAGGGTATTATCGGATGCTACAGGGGCTGGTTTACTCTCTGGTGCCAGATAGGCATAGGCCGCTCCTGCGACAACTGCCAGAACCAAAACAAGACCGCTAATAAGCCGTATTAGGTATTTCATCAATTAAATCTCTTATATTTGTTATTAAAGGCGAGTAGTACTAGCGATGATTAAAATCTAAACCGTCTTTTAATCATTAAATGCAGTGTTCATAAGACGTTTCCCCTTTATTGACGATTATATAAATAAGATTTAGGCTAACTTTTAAGTCAGTCTGAGTCAACTGTGGGATGTGCTAGGCAGATTCTGCACTTCTAGGTTGGGACAGTAATTTTGATAGCCTGGTTTAGAGCTTTAGATAAACTTAGGGTAACTGAAAGAGGTCTTCCACCGAGCAATTTAATGTTTTAGAGATTTTCAATGCTAGAACGGTGGATGGGACATAGATGCCATTTTCAATGGCATTGATGCTTTTTCTTGAGACCTCAGCTCTTTCTGACAACTCTTGTTGAGTAAGCCCAGCAGCTTTTCTGAGGTCTTCAAGATTATTCAAAAGTTTTTTGTGGTGTTTGCCCACGGTTTAGTTCTCTTCAAATTTCTCGACGGCATCGGTCAACTCGGCACTGGTATTTGGGTAGAGATATCCAGCAATAAGAACACCTAAGCCTATGGCTCCTACCAGCCAGCCTATGCCTTCAAAGAGGCCCCCTAGAGCATTGACGCCAAGAAGATAGATACCCAGGCCCACAAACAGGGTGATTACACCACCGCGACGATAGTCTATAGGCTCTTTTTTCCTTTCATCAAAAATAGCTACTAGTTCTTCCACCTTAGTGGGGTCATCAAGATTCTTAGCTATCTCTATAACGGCGGCTCTTTTATTCTTCTCGTCTTTGTAGAGCCAGATAAATACCGACACTGGAACAATAATCCCTGTCAGTACGCCAATAAGTGGTATTAGTTCGCCCATAATTTTTCCCTTTAATTGCAATTTAGGCTCAACTTACCATTAGCAATAAGAGAAGTAAAGGTTACATTAAAAATGAGCCTAGTCCTTAGACTCCCCTGCTGATCAACATAGGTTATGTGGGCGATAGCGGAGTTAAAAGAGGCTAGGTTAATTGAGAGCCTGGATTTTTTGGCGCAGGCGATGATGAAAATCTGGAGTGGCATCGGCGGCATAGGTAATACAGATGCCGGTCAAAACCTGCTGGCGATAGCGGTCTAAATTTATATAGCCATTAACCCAGTCCTGACGGGCGAGGCGCTGACAGGCGAACAGCTGCTGTGCCAGTTTGGCGGTTTCTATATTGCCCTGCAGAAAGCCGTCCTCCAGAGCCTGGGTGCAGAGGCGCTCAGCTATTTGCAAGGACTGATGAAAAATGCCGCTGGGCAACTCAGGGTCAAATAACCCGGTGCGGTCAGCGGCCATAAAGGCAGAGCGGTAAAATGCCTCGTCCTGTTTGTACAGCTGTAGCA
>Ga0228669_1000982_pt1 | contig 12793 bp, 13 predicted proteins | sample 84DmetaG_FD_182700 | JGI IMG/M metagenome (GOLD analysis project Ga0228669, IMG submission 182700) | Seawater microbial communities from Monterey Bay, California, United States - 84D | ecosystem: Environmental > Aquatic > Marine > Coastal | place: USA: California | collected 2016-10-11 | reverse complement strand
AACTGTTTCTATATAAACTTTATGATCACATAATATATTTACAAAATTAGATAGTAACCATTGTTTTAGTTTTGTTTGAGAAAGCTGAAGTAAATCAATATTATCAAATAAAATTTGATTCTTCATGGCTAGTGAAATGTCCATAAACCTATTTTTATAAATTAAATTCTAGTCCTACTAAAAGTTCTGAGTCTGTCTTTTTAATATCAATATAAGGCGTAGTATGATGTCTTATCTGTGTGGTTACATAAACAGCTATTTTATCAAAATCGTAGTACCAACGAGGTTCAATAAAAAGACGTGTGTCTTCAGTATTGTCTATGTTTATTTGGTAATAAATACTGGTATTAATAAAAGATTTTTTTGATACTTTAACCTTGAAAAAAGAACTCAAACTTAATCTATAATTTTCAATCATCAATTCTTCATCAGTATTTTTTAAGTATAGCTCATTCTCATAAAAAACTCCTGCAGACAAATCAAAATAATTTTCATCTTTCTTATATACATTATGACGATATCCACCTCCAATTAAATTTCGGTAATTAAGATTTAATGCTCTTGATTTTTGACTTTGAATAAAAGAAAATACAGAATGATTACCTAGACTGTAATTATATCTTAATTGGGCTGTATAGTCTGACGCCAACACTTCATTATTCTCAGATATATATTCATAATTAAATAAAAATCTAATTAGATTTTTATCAAATTTTTTACCAATTTGGTTGGTGATATTAAATTGATACAGTTCCAAGTTACCAAATTTAAAATCTCCATTTACACCAAATCCGATACTTAATGTGGAATCTACAGATTTCATTAAGTTTTCTGTATTAATAATGGTTTGACTTCGTAGATTAAACGAAAATAAAAGAACAATTGCGAAGCTTAAGTATTTTTTATTTGTCATATCATAATTATTTTAATTGAGTAAGTCTTTAAATTTTTAATCATTTGATTTTAGTATATTTTTTCCAATTTCAATTCTCTTCTTTACTTCAGGACTGATGTAAATACAAATGTCTGCTGACTCTATTATTTTTATTGATTTTTTCAATAATATCTCTGCTGTTTTTTTGTCAAATTCGTTTGTAATTATTCCTAGGTCAACCTCTAAGACTGATTTTTGATATATTTCTTTGCTAGAACTTTCTTTAAAGTAAGGCAGTGCTTTTTGCATTAAATCTGCAGATTTTTTGAATTCTTTATTCATTCCATAAGACATACCTAATTTGTACAAACTAATGCCGTAAGATTTATTTTTCTCAAAATTATTTTTTTCTTTTATATCTAGGCATTTTTGTGCACAAATAATTGCGTTTTTATAATCTTTTAAATGATTTCTGTATATGCCAGAAAGATTTCCATAATGTGTTGACAAGGCCTTAATAACTCTATCGGATTGCTCTAATTTATGAAGTGTGTCAATACACATCAATCTGTACTTCACACTTAATTCCCCTTCATTTAAAAGTCCATATGCGTAGCCAACATCATAACAAGCATATGCATAATCTATATTATTTACTCCAATAGATTCTTTTACCATTTTCAAAAAATCTAAAGTTACTTTTTTAAGCTCTTTATATTTTTTTGTAACCTCTAATACTTCTCTTTTTGCATCACTAAATTCTATCAACATATTACTTAAAATTCCAAAATCAATTATTTTTTTTAAGTAGATTTCACATTTTGTGAATTTTTCTATCGCATCGTCTGGATGTTTTAATATATATGTGCTCCCACTCCAATTTCCTATAAAATTTATTACTAATCTCACCCATAACTTATTTACTACTTCATTTGGCATTAAAAGTTGATGATATTCCATAAATTCTATTATTGCCTTTTCATCATTTTCTAACTTAGTTGCCAGAAAATCTAATCTAAAATCTAAAATCTTGAACTTAATTGAGGAACTTTTTACATCTTTAATTCTTTCTATTAATTTAAATGACCTTTTATCAATTTCTTCTTTTTTAATAGGATTGTCCAACCACATAAATTTCAATTCTTGTAGTTCAATTAATTGATCATGTTCTTCAGTTTTTTCTTCAATATTTACATAAAAGTCTTTTAAAATTTGTATTGATTCCTTAGCTGATTTATGAGTGTATAGGATGTATTCAATTGCAAATTGAAATTGAAGGTTCCCTTTGTACTGATTAAATATTTTATATTTTACATTTTCTAAGTCTGAAAGACTTACAACCTCTTTTGATTCTACATAATGTTTATTTTTTAAAATGAATAAGATGAACAACTTTAAATCTAATGAGACTGAATTTGATTTTGTTTCTGTATGATATACTTGTTCACAAATTTCATTCAATTCTAATATACTTATGAATGAGGTACTATTTATTTTAATAAGGTATGAGATGAGATTAGAGATATGATTTAATTTCTTTGTACTTATTAAAAAGGCATTAAATCCTAGTAATTTATCTTCTTCCTCTTGCTTAACTAACCTAACAACCACCTCTAAAATTAATTTCTCGGCAATTTTTAAATAGGTCTCGTTTATAAGCAAGGATGTTAGTCTTCTAATAATGGATAAAATTTCTTCAACGCTATGGTTATGAGGGTTTTCTATAATAGAATTTTGCAGATGTAGGTATCGTTTATTATACTCTTTTATGATTTGCTTGTCTCCACTATTATCATCTTTATTAAAATATGATTTTATAGAACTAATGATTCGTTTGTCTTTAAATTCATAAATATTATCCTCTTCTGAGATATCAATTAACAAGTTGTCCTCAACTACCTTTTCTAAAAACCCTAAAACATCTAGTAGCTCATATCCCCATACTTGTGTTAATATATCTGCATTAAATTTATTTCCAATTGTTGAAGCACTTTCTAAAAGACGCTGCCATTTTTCGTCATATTGATCAATAATAGTATGATAGAAGCTGTCTACTTCCATATCATTTGGTAAACTATCACTATCTATATTGGCTGTCAATAGATATCCACTCGGGCTGTATTTTAAAATACCGTCATTAATCCATTTTTCAAGAGTTTTAAAAATATAAAGAGGGGTAATTTGTCCTAGCATATTTTTCTCTTTTATTGAATTATTTAAAAGTGAATTAATTTCTACTAGAGAGTTGTTTTGTATCTTGAACTGATTGTTTTGTTGGCTCAAATGCTTGACAAAGTCTATCGTGTTGAAGTTACTGAATGTTAAAAGTTCTTCAACTTTAAATTTAAAAGAAGAGTTATTATTTAGGTCATTTGTTTTTGTTATTAATTCACTTAAAGATGGGCCTCGATAATCAAATAAACCCTCTTCTCTAATTGATAAGATTATACAAGTGTTTCCTCTTAGAAATTTATTTCTATTTACCATTTCAATAAACTTTATTAGGAATGCATAACTTTCTGGATCTATCCAATGCAGATCCTCCATAACAAAAATTGTTTTATTTTTTCTGCTTTCTAATTTGTCTATTATTTCAATACACATTTCTGAAATTGACCGTTCTGTATTTCTCTCGTATTCACCAATAAATGAGGCGTCAATATCCATAATGGCAGCTCCTATGTTTACTGCCTTACCCATTGATTTTTCCATTTTTTCACCACGATTGGTGAACTCCTCAATTTTTAGTAACTCTTTGAATCCTTCCAGGAAAGGCTCATAAGAAATAGCGTTTTCTCCTTGTAGTTCATCACAGTCACCATAATACCAATCCCACCCATTGTGTTCAAATAACTCTTTTGCTTCTAGTAAGCCTCGTGTTTTACCTATTCCACGGGGTCCTGATACAATCATTATATTTAATTCGGTATCAGACATAGAATTAACAATTTTATTGAAAATAGCGTCTTTTGGATTCAACAACTCAGTAATGTATGGAACGTTACTAAGTAGTGTTGTGTTGCTAGATTGATTTAGGTTGTATTCATACGTTTTATTTAAATAATAACCGATGAGGTAATGAACAATTGAGAGCGGAAGAATAACAACAATACTTAATCCTAAGTTTACTATTGTAAGACCAGTCAGTATTATTGAGTTAAATAGTAACAGGGCAACAATTCCTAGTACAAGCCCATAAACTCCTTGTTTTTTTAAAGCTCTATTATTGGTGACCGAAGAAAATTGAAAATAGGATCTAGCTAATAAATCTCCAATTAATAAAGTAATTCCAATCAAAAGAAAATGTTCGGTTATTGGATAGGTATCAAACTGAATAATATAAAAAACAAATAATGGAAAGTACGTAGCATATAATGATGTATTTGCAAAATATCGGTATCCTTTTATCGTATGGAAACCGTCTAGATCCATTCTATTCACAAAGTAAAGGTTAATTACAGTTGGAACAATACTCATCCCTATTGTAATTGAGAACAACCAGAATTTTGCAGAAAATTCTTCAAAATGTTCTTCTGCACTGGGCATCAAATAGGAAATGGAATAAATTAAAATAAATGAAAAGATTAAAGGAACAATAAAACTTATTCCTACAAATTTCACCTTATCGATAAATAAATTCCATAAATCTTTAATTATGCTGTCACTACTGTCAACTATTCTCTTTAATTTTTGATTTAAAAAAGAGATGAAAGCTATTAATAGAATAGATTTAATAAGCAGTAATAGAATATAAATAATACTAAAAGAACGTTTGTCTATATTAAATCCTCTAGTAAAAATGGGCTCAGTAAACCCTTCTTGAGTATGGTATGTATAAAATTCTGATTGTACTAACCAAATAGAGTTGTCAATAACATCTAAATCATTTACATTAAAAATCCCTAGTCTATCTAGACTTAACTTTTTACATAGTAATGAGACAGCTTCTGCATCAACATTACCATTAATTAGGCTCATAGCAGTACTTTTCCCTAAAACTTCTTCTAATTCATGTTTGGGTATTATGTAGTGATTGGTTTTTTTTAAAAGAATTTGGTTTACAATTTCAAACATTTCATCATCACATGATTTTCTTACTACAATTGATGAAATATTAGTGCCTGAAATTGGACCATTTTGAACCTTTGGGTATTTAGAGTTTAAAAGTTTTTCTAGACTGGCGTCGTAAGCATACTCTATTGGGTCATCAGCAAAACCCATGTATTCTGGAAAGCCATTAAAAAAAGGAAATAATTCTATTTTGTGATTTATGTTTTGATCACAGGTTGCTAGGGTTAAATTTATTTTATTCTTAAAATCAAGTGCAAATTGATTTTCTGGATCTAGTAATAAAATAGAATCACAATAAGATTTATTTAGATTTAAGTAAAACTTACTATTATCGATTTGTCTGGTAATGTAATCTAAAGATGATACATGATTCTTAAGCCTTTTAATTTTTAGAGAATCAATTGCTGTATTAGCCCATAAAAAGTTTGATAATACTAAAAATAATAGAGTTATGATTTTTGAATTCTTCATTTAAAGATTGTAAAGGTTATAGATTGATAATCTATCAAATTAACAACTTGATTTATTGAATATTTTAATATATTGCAAAATACAACTTAAATTTATATTTAAATAATGAAGATTATATACATTGATCTAGATGGAGTAGTTGCTGATTTTGAAAAAGGCAGGAGAAATCATCCTTTATCTACTGTCACCCCTTACATTGGGAGACCAGACAAATTACCGGGAGTTTATGAGAATTTAGAGCCTATTACAGATGCTGTAGCATCTGTAAATATTCTTTTAAATCACAAAGATTTTGATGTATACTTCTTGTCTACAGCACCTTGGGATAATCCAGAGGCATGGATGCATAAAAGATTATGGATTGCTAAATTTTTTAACGAAAAATTAGTAAGAAAAAGATTGATTTTGTCTCATCATAAACACCTTTTGATTGGAGACTATTTAATTGATGATAGAAAGTTTAACGGAGCATCTGAGTTTAAAGGGGAGTGGTTACATTTTGGATCAGAAAACTTTAAAAATTGGAATGCAGTGCTAAAATATTTAAAGCTATAATTATGGTTGATACTAAAAATCAGATGATAAATGATTTAAATGCTAGTTTTATTAAAGGACACATTTACTCCCATTCAGAATTAAGGTCTTTTCTAGAATCAAATAAGCTATTTTCTGTTAAAAATGTAGCAGCCTACACCTATAATAGATGGAATAGAGGGATGACAGATATATTTCCTGTTTTAGAATGGATAAATAGAGGTAATTATAAGTTTTTAGGCCTCAATTTCGAGTATAACGGAATTGTTATACACCATCCCCAAGGAGGTATTCCTTACAAAATTGGACATTGGGAAAATGGAAAATTATTATTCTTTGGTGGATTTGATAGTTTTTCAGATTGGTGTAACTCAAAGGAAAATGGTATAAAAGTTGCAGATTTAAATTCAAAAATAGTATTTGTGTCGAGTGATGGAAAAATTACTCAGAAAAAAATATTAACAGATTCAAGAGACGATGATATTAAATTTGAGGAAGGATATTCTTTGACATTATTTGATTCTACTTTAGGAAAATTATTAAGGTTTAAAGGGGAGGGTGATACATTTGAATTTGGAAACTTCAATTATATAATTAAACAAATTAATTAATAGTTTTTATTGAAGTACATTTTTACAAAGATAATTTTGAAACACAGAGTTAGATCGCTTCATCGTGGAACCAAAGTGCAAAAATCGAGTTATCATGTGAGGATTTGTTAACTTTAAAAGTTGACAAAAAAACTTTATATTTATAAAATATAACTTTAATTTTAATACCATGGCAAATTTAACTATTTCCCTTTCTCATGATTGTAACGAGTTGGTTTTGGGGTCTAATAAACATTTTGACAAGTTGTACCACGAATTTGAAAATAAGTGGGAAAGTGTAATATCATTATTTGAAGATAAATTTTTGGTAAATAATCATGTAATTGCTGATTCTAGCGGAGTTGAAATTTATACATCAAATTTTTCTACTTTAGATGATGGTTCACCAAATTATGATAGAGCTGTCTGTAGATTTTTATCAGCTCATAATCCTGAAAATGAAACAGTTGGATGGGGTACTGGACAAGATTCATTCCCTGAAGATTTTTATAGAGATTTATATAATATTTTAGCTATATATGATGAGTTTACAACATATAATTTAAGTTTTGAAGATTCTTTTCCTGCAGAACTAAATGAAAAAATAGACTTAATTAATTCTGAACCAAAAGAAGAGGGATGTGTTGGTTTTTTATGTGGACAAGTTGATGTTAATGGCGATGAGGGATATTATTCACTTTCAGTAGAACTTAATCGTGAAGGTGTTGTTTTAAACTCAGATTATTATGAATCTGCTGAGGAAGATTATTGGTAGATTAATTAATAATTATTGATTTGAATGCTAATATCAAAAAGTTTAAAAAAGGTAATATATTCATAAAAACTTACCCATTAACTTCATTAGTCTGTTCAATTCAAGAAATTGAATTAAGACTCACTCAAATTAAAAAGTATATCAATATTGGATTTAGTTTTAATATTGACTCTAAAAACCTTACACTCAAATTTGAGTATATAAAATCTGGTAGACCATTTAGTATTCTAGATTTTAATTTATTAGGGAAGTATCTGGATTATATACATTCTGAAAATATGTTTCATGGTGATATACACTATAGAAATTTAATGATTAAGGATGATAGAATTGTTTTAATAGATTGGGAGCCATGTTTTATTCAAATTATAAATGGTAAAAAAATTATAAAATCTCATTCGAAGGGTATACATCCTTTGGATAAGAAAAATAAAAACATTTCAAAATTTACAGATAAAAAAGGATATCTAAATCTATTGAAGGATTTTCTTAATATTAGAGAAGAACAAAATTTTCCTAAAAATTTTTTAATAAATCACAAGTGTGAAGATATATTTGGTTTTATGACTTCTCATTTAAGATGAAAAATATTTAAAAAATTCTCAGATTAATCTTAATGGTTTATGAGCAAAAAAAAGAAACAAAACAGAAAAATCAGAAATAGGTATGGAACTTCAACCTTAAAAGAATTAATTGACAAAGGTGAGTTATCTAAGTTTTATCATTTAAGTGATGGAAATTATATTGGAGGTTTAACAATGCCAAAAGAAAAATCAGATTATTGGAAGCAGAAAGATGAAAAGCCAAGCTCATATCTAATAAAAAGAAATAACTCTTTTAGAGATTTAAAAAAAAATAATTCCAGGAAAAAAGGTTATTTCGAAATTACTATCAGTAAAAATAAAAGAAATCCATCTTCCCATAAATTAAAAGTGCATGATATTATTTATGTAGCAGAAACAAGTGGAGGTATTTATGCAAAAGGTGAAGTTATAAAAACTTTTTCCGTTCATGTATTTAGCACAATTGAAGAGGTGTTAGATTATTCTAAACAATTTAAAGATGATTCATATTGGTTAAGTAAAATAAGATTATTCAAAGATAAGCTCTCTTCTGATCCTAATTATAAGTTAAGATGTCATCAATATTTCATAAATCAAAAGTTACTCAAAAGAACAATTCCTTATAATGGTCCATTAAAAGAGTATGATGCTTCAATTAAACGTGGTTTAGCAAGTATATTTTTTAAGTTAAAAGAAAAAGATATTAAATATCTAGAAGACACTCCAGATTATAGTTTAAAACAAGTCAAAAAATTGGATCCTAAAATCCCAGGTGATTTAAGATTAAAAATCTACTCTTTTTTTAATCAAAACTACTCAATCGGGCATCTTATTGATATTGATCATTTTGTTCCTAAAAGTGCAGGGGGGCCTGGTAATATTATTGAAAATTTAGTACCAATTGGGCTAAGCCTCAATCGATATAAAAGTGATTCAATACCAAGAAGTTTTTTTGAGGTAGCTCTAAACTCTGATTTTAAGATAAATTTTAAAGTTTTTGAAAAAGAAATTTCAAAGCTTTTAAAAAATAATGAAAAGTTTTTTCTCAAAAAAGATTACCCTAACTCAATTCATCTAGCAAGGGAAATGAATGCTCAAGTTAGCAAATGGAAAAAAATGGATGAAATAAAAAAATTTTATTTTGAAGTAAATAAAAAATTTAATCCTGAATATGTAGAATTAATTTATAAAGTAAAATAATGAAGAAAAAATACGGGTTATTTAACTCTATTTCTTTTTAAAATCTGGTATCTCTGTCAAAATTCTATCGTCTATATCGGACAATGCAAAACAATGTATAATCATTCTTGTATCTCTTAGATACTTCGCAAATGCCAAATGCTCATCAGATCCATTTAACGATTTCAGATGAGTCATTTTGAGTCTAGCTGTTCCGTCTGCAAAAATTTTTGCAAAATTTTCAGTAATAGTAGGCATCTCAAAATGTATAAAACTTCTTTTCTCTGCTAAAAATTTTGCAGCAGTTTCAGACAAATCATACACTTTTGCAAGAGTTATTGATTTATTATGTGTTGCCAAATACTCGGCTGCTTTGTCGGTTAAGACTTCTAAATCTCTAAGATCTAATACTTTCTCACACTCAGCCAACACTAAGGCGGCTTCATCTTCCATTTCACTATATTCTCTTAAATCGACATCATATTCATCATTTTTAATACATTTTTTAACCTTACGCTTAGCTATGTGTGCTTTAAGAACTTTACCCATAATTATTTTAATTTGACATTTATTAAAAATTTTTTTAAATCTTCTTTTATGAAATCAAGATACTGTGCAAAGTGCCAATCTTTACTATCAAGTTTATTTTTGGTAGTATCAATCTTTTTAAGGATATTTTCTGTATCCGTTGCAAATTCTTCTCGCAACTTTTGCTTCTCAACATTTGTTAACATCAATTGGACCTATTTATGATTATTTTTTTGTTCTTTTAAAATTATATGTTAATTTATTAAAAAATATTATCTAATCATTATTACGTCTTCATCTAACAATTCAATATTAAATTTAGAGGATGAGTCAATCGATTGAAAATCTTTGATTTGAAACTTATATCTAGTTTTTTGACCCATATTTCCATAAGTTTTAAAATCATACATACAATAAAATTCCCCATCTTTTTCTATCTCACTAATTAGTAATTGACGAAAATCTAAGGATTTTGAGTTGGATTTATATTGAAAATCTTGAGTTTTGAAATATCTAACTCTTTGTTTAGATATTCTTCTACCGTTTTTTTCTAAATTTCTTTTTTTTTCTTTCTCAGTTACAGGATACCATTCTAATTTTCCTGTCAAATTGAAATCAATGTTTGGGAAATATTTTTTGATGACTAGCTCTATAATACTTCTGTAATTCACGCTAATATTTTGAGTGGGTTTAAATTCTGCATCAATATTTAATATACAAAATATTTTTAAATAAATATAAAAAAGGTATTTGATATTTTTCTTGTTTATCTGTAGTGTTAACTCACTAAATAATACCAAACTAAAAAGACAATAGGTTAGTTATATCTTTACAGATTGATGAATTTTAAAAATTAGTTCAAAAATAAAATCACAAAACTTATTTTTATTATTTTAGTAGTAGATAATAATCATTATTTCAAAATTTTATTAACTAGTTACTAGAAAGATTAAATTATGCAAACTTTATTATTAAAAGAGGGATTTATAAATGTTTTTTCCACTCAATTCCTAAATAAAATAAAAGAACAAAATAAATTTATTCACTTAAATCAAAATGAATTAAATATTTCTTACAATCTAGATGTTTTTGATTTAAATGGTAAAAAATTCGAGGATAATGAATTAATTCTCCAAGACATTCTTTATGAATTAGAAAAAAAATTTTCTCATTTAAAAGAATATTTTGTGGATGATAATTTTGAACTTTTTTATGTAAAATATAAAGATGAAGATCAATATACAGTGACAATGTATCAATTAAAAGATGGTAAACTGCTAAGGAGCTCTAATTGGATTAATGATGATGTAAGTAGAACAAATTTAAAAAATGGGTTGCCATCTGAAAAATTACTTGATGAGTTAAGGGAGGGGTTAAATGAAATATAACATTAATAACATCTATAGAGAAAAGTTTTATATTTAATGATACTAAGATATCCTACGAATTATATATAAATTACTTAAACAACTTAATAATAAACTAAAAAACTTTAAAAATGAATACTGGAATTTACATATCTCTAAGAGTGGATGAGACTTTTCATACAATTATCATAAAAAAAGTAATTAAAGAATTTACATATATAGCAGCAATTGGATATGCTGGAGGCCAAGTATATGGTGAATTTTATGCCAAACTATCTTATGATGATAATCATAATATAACAGGACTATTTTCCAATTCTACTGGCTCCGGATTGTGGGATTATAAATTAACCGCATTAAAGTTTAACTCTGACCGTGAATTATTTGATACAGAAACAGAATATTTAGACGAGTTTATGGATAGTGAAGAGGAAAAAATTCAATGGGATCTAATAAAAGAATACAGTAAATATATTTATTATGGTTATGATGAGGAAACAGATGTGGAGTACGAATATCCTGAAGCAAAGCCGATAGACACATCAATTTTTACTGAATTTGAAAATAGTCCAGGGAAATATTATAATGATAAGTGGGGTGATGAATGGCTTGAAATTACAAACTCTGATATATGGGGTCTTTCAGTTAGTTTTCCACACGTTATTGATAATTATCTTTAGGATCCTTTTTTTAAGTGAGTTCTAACCTACAAGATCAAGAAATTGTAGTTGAAAATAAAAAGTTGAGGTCTTAAAATAAAAAATCTGCTCAAGCAAGCTTTGTAGATTTTTTTGTGTTCATCCCTGGTCATGCTAGGTCGCTTCATCGTGGAGCCAATGGGAGTAAAGTCGAACTATTTTTGGAAAGATTTGGAAATTATAACAGGCTAATTTTAAAATTACGAGAGTAGTTTTGGAGATTATTTTCTGCTTTACAATTGAAATTCAATATCCAAACTTTTTAATTTTTCCTCAGAAATAACTCTTTCTTCACTCCAAAAGCCAAATCCATTCCATTCATAAACAAAATCTTCGATTTCGTTCCATACATCAATTCCTGTAACTTCCCCAATCATCCAAGTATTTTTTTCTTTTTCAACATTTTTTTCCCTTGTTCTTTCTTCCCATAACCCATGATGTAAAGTTACAAGGTCAAAGTCTGAGATTAAAAATCCACTTCCAATTCCACTACCACTTTCATAATATTCTTCAAAATAAACATTTAGTTCGTATGGTTTATTGTCAATGGATAATTTAACCTCTACATTCCAAAATAAAATATCTTCTTCCTTTTTACTGTGTAACCAACTTAGACTAGTAAATTTTACTTTCATAATTTTAAACTTTCAGTCTAGTAATATACTGAAATTTGAAAACTTATTTTGCTGTTTTTAGCAAAAATTATTCCCTAAAATAAATTCTATTTTAGGAAATAAATGTGGTGCCAAGAGGAGTGAAGTCGAATTTTTTTAGTTCTGATTTAACTATTTTTAGAAAAAATTATTCCCAAGGATAAAAAATTATTCTTGGGAATAAAAAGTGGAGACGCCGAGAATCGAACTCGGGTCCAAACAAGCAGCTCAAATGCTTTCTACATACTTAGTTTTTGTTTAATTTTCGTCGTGTAGCTGATCAAAAACAATCCATTACAAGCTTAGCTTTTTTAGTTTCAAAATGTTATCAAAGCCCTAACATTTCTATGTTTATTTTTACGATGCCCAAAAATGAAACGCCATAAACCAAGGCTTTTCGTGGACATAAAGCTTGCACACCTAGTGTGCCGAGGCTAATCTTACTGTGAATTCAGATTATGCAGCTAAAGCGTAGTTATCTTCGCCGTTT
>Ga0228669_1000978_pt1 | contig 12860 bp, 12 predicted proteins | sample 84DmetaG_FD_182700 | JGI IMG/M metagenome (GOLD analysis project Ga0228669, IMG submission 182700) | Seawater microbial communities from Monterey Bay, California, United States - 84D | ecosystem: Environmental > Aquatic > Marine > Coastal | place: USA: California | collected 2016-10-11 | reverse complement strand
ATCAGTTGTAGACCGTCTTTGAATGGCTTGCTCTAGTTGTTTCAACGGGCGTAAGCCCAATGCCACGCCAAAAAAGACGACCGCAGCCACCGTCGACAGTAGACTAGCCGTAACCAACACAGCGCGCCCTGCAAGCCGATTTGCAAAAGCCAAGCGCGGTTGCAGTTGCTGCCACACAGTTACCACCGACACCCCGGAAATTCCGTCGATTGTGACCCGTTCCGCTAGGCTGACGGCACGAACGGGTTCGCCTTGGTGGACAGCATCGAACAGAACCGGTGTATTAAGGTCTAGTCGCACATTGGCCGGACGCCGCACGGGCGGAGAGGAATAACCAGTCACAAAGCTGCCGTCGGGACCGTAGACATGATAAAACACCGGCCCACCTGTCGCTTCGCTAAAGAGATTTGCCGTCGTGTCCGACAAAGTGTCTCCACCGGACAAGGCCACATCGCGCGACACCGCTAGGCCCAGCATGATAAGATTTCGGTCAAAGATACCTTCAGCCGTGCCCCGTGCGTCATTGAACCGCCAAGCCACCATCAGGGCCGAAACGACCACCAACGGCACCAGAATTAAGCCCAATAGTCGCAGCCTCAGCGACCCTTGCAGTAAGGTCATCACGCGATGTCCAACAAGTAGCCCAAGCCACGAGCAGCTTTGATCTTGATCCCCGCATGGCTCAGTTTTTTGCGTAGGCGAGAGACATAAACCTCAATCACCCGCTCTTCAATTTCAGCACCCACGCCATAAAGATGATCTGCAATTTGTGGTTTAGAAACAATCTGACCCGCGCGCTCAAACAGACATTCAAACACGGCGATCTCCCGCTGGGTCAGTGGAATGTCCACACCGCCCATTCGCAAGGTACGCCCCGTTCTGTCGTAATCCAATTGGCCTACCGTAATCACATCCCCCTCACTGAGAGGTTTGCGCCGCAACAACGCCCGGATACGCGCATCCAGCTCCTTCATATCGAAGGGTTTGATCAAATAATCATCTGCCCCCGCATCTAGGCCCGCGACCCTGTCATTCACGCTGTCGCGGGCAGTAAGCAGAATGATGGGCATCGTTTGCCCCGCTTGTCGCAGCCCACGAACCACGTCAAAACCACTACATCCCGGCAGGTTCACATCCAAAATCACCATATCTGCCCCATCTCGGAGCAAAAATGCCAACGCTTCATCTCCGTCGTGGATCACATCAGCAGCATGCCCTTGATCGCGCAACTGGTGTGCGATTCCATTGGCAAGCGTTTGGTTGTCTTCAACAATGGTGAATCGCATTTTTTCTCTCGGCTGAAAGCTTCGCGCAAGGTTGGGCAAGCATGGTGCAAGAATCAAGAGCCAGCATACTGGTCTGATACTTGAAACGATCGGCGCCGCTTTGGCGCTTTGGGAGGAAATTATGACACTATCCAAAATCACGCGTCGCGTGGCACTTACGCTTGCCGCGACCACAGCTTTGGCATTGCCCGCAGCTGCAGATGTCGACATGTCCGGCAAAACCATCGAATGGACGATCCCGTTCTCTGAAACAGGTGGTTCGGCCAAATGGGCTAACTTCTTTGCGCCTTTGCTGTCGGAGGCTCTGCCAGGCAACCCCACAGTTGTGGTGAAGTTCATGCCCGGCGCGGGTTCGACTAAAGGGGCAAACTGGTTCCAAGAGCAAAGCGGTGGCGACGGCACGGTGATGTTCGGCTCATCCGGCTCCACACAGTTTCCTTATCTGCTCGGCGATCCACGCGTTCGGTATGAATACAACGATTGGGAGCCAGTGATGGCCTCGGGCACCGGTGGTGTAGCTTATCTCAACGCTGAGGATGGCGCGAAATTTGACGGTTCAGCCAACAACCTAAAAGACGTAACGTTCATCTACGGCAACCAGGGCGCCACGCGTCTGGACATTATCCCAGCACTTGCATGGGAAATGCTGGGCATGAACGTCGAGCACGTTCTGGGCATCAAAGGCCGGGGCGACGGCCGTAAGATGTTCGAAAGCGGTGAGGCCACGATCGATTATCAAACATCGTCGGGTTACCTGAAAGGGTCCATGGCGTTGGTTGAGGCAGGCAAAGCCGTTCCCATGATGACTTGGGGTTCGATCGATGCCGATGGCAACATCGTACGCGACCCGACCTTCCCAGAGATCGCAACCTTCAAAGAAGTCTGCGAAGCCACTGACGGGTGCGAAACCTCGGGCGACCAGTGGGATGCATGGAAAGCTTTCTTCATCGCGGGCTTCCCCTCGCAGAAGATCGCGTTCCTGCCAGCCGGTACAGACCCAGAGATCGTGGAAACGTTCTCTAACGCGTTTGCCGAAATCGCAGCGCGTGATGACTTTGCCGAGATTTCAGCAGCACGTCTTGGGAAGTACCCAATGTACACCGGTGATGCAGCACGCAGTGCTTTGGCCAACGCGATCACCGTGAGCGACAGCGCCAAGTCCTACGTCCAGGGCTGGTTGAAAGAAGACTTCGGCGTTGAACTGAAGTAAACCGACCTATTTTTGAGCGCCCCTCGGCCCGTCCGCGGGGCGCTTTTTCAATCGGTGGGAAGGCCGTTCTATGGAAATCTTTTTAGAGGCGCTGCCAGCGCTCGGCTCAGCATGGAGCCAAATTCTACAACCTGTCGTGCTCGGGTACTTGGTCCTTGGGGTCTGTATGGGATTGGCCATCGGCATTTTCCCCGGCCTCGGCGGTATTGCAGGCCTGTCTCTTCTCTTGCCGTTTATGTTCGGCATGGACCCTATTTTGGGTCTCGCACTGATGATTGGTATGGTGGCCGTGGTCCCTACATCTGACACGTTTGCTTCGGTGTTGATGGGGATACCTGGGTCATCGGCATCACAGGCCACAGTGCTTGACGGATTTCCAATGGCCAAGAAAGGCCAAGCCGCGCGTGCGTTGTCGGCGGCATTTTCGGCGTCACTGTTTGGCGGGCTGGTGGGGGCGGCTTTTCTAACTGCGTTCATTCTGGTCGCGCGCCCCATCGTGTTGGAGTTTCAATCACCTGAACTATTGATGGTTTCGGTCTTTGGCTTGTCGATGGTGGGCATCCTTGCCGGCCGGATCGCAATCAAGGGCATCGTTGCCGCCGGTCTTGGCATGTTGATCGGCACCATCGGCGAAGGACCATTCAATGGTGAGTTGCGCATGTCCAGCTACGACTTTCCCTATCTCACTGATGGGTTAAAGCTGGTCATTGTGGGCTTGGGCATTTTCGCCATCCCTGAGATTGTTGCCCTATTGCGCAAAGACAAAGCGATAAGCGACCGGCAGTCTTTGGGTGGGGGCTGGATGCTGGGGGTCCGTGATTGGTGGGCCAACAAATGGCTATCCGCACGGTGTTCGATCATCGGTGTGATTGTTGGGATTATACCGGGTCTTGGCGGATCAGTTGTGGATTGGATCGCCTACGGACACACGATCCAAACCGCCAAAGGCAAAGACCAATTCGGCAAAGGTGATGTTCGCGGCGTGATCGGACCAGAGAGTTCCAACAACGCCAAGGAGGGTGGGGGGCTTGTGCCGACACTTCTCTTTGGCATCCCCGGGTCCGGGTCGATGGCGATCTTCATCGGCGCGCTTGCTCTTTTGGGCAACGGAATCGACGTGGGGCCGAGCCTGCTCGAAAATAATCTCGACTTCGTTTACTCTATCGTCTGGCTTTTGGCGTTGGCAAATGTCGTCGGCACAATTTTGTGCATTTCGATGTCCAGCGGCATTGCCCGGTTAACGAACATCCGCTTTGCACTGCTTGCGCCATTCATCTTTATGGTCATCGCATTTGCTGCGTTTCAGTCCGGGCAAAACCTGATGGACCTTGTGGCATTGTTTGCAATCGGGTTCCTAGGGATCATGATGAAGCGGTTCGATTGGTCACGGCCTGCGTTCTTGATCGGCTTCGTGTTGTCGACGCCAGTGGAAAACTACTCCAACAACGCATACCAAATTCAGGGCATCAAGTTCCGCCAAGGCTGGGAAACTGGGATGGACTACCTGTTGTCATGGATCACAATCTCATTGATTGTCATCACTGTGGTGTCTGTGGTTCTAGGGCTACGTCAAGCTAAGAACATTATGGCAGAGGGTGATGTTCCCTCCGGCGGCAAACGCGCACCGTTTACATTTCTGTTGCTGATTTTGGGTTTCGTTGCCTACGCACTTTGGGATGTCGCAACGATCCCGGACTACGCGTGGACCGACCGGGTGTTCCCGGTATTCGTGGCCAGTATTACGCTCGTCGGCGCGGTCATTTTGCTGGTGCAAATGATGCTGGTGCCCGAAACGCACACGTTGTTCGCAGACGGCGAAACCGGGGCTGAGGCTGCCGACAATAGCTATACGCTTTGGCCCACACTCGCGTGGTTTGGCTTCTTGCTAATCCTGACGTCGATCACGGGGTTCATTATTGCACTTGCGGTGTTTCTTTTGTCCTTCCTGCGTTTGCGCGCGGGGCTGGGATGGACCCAAGCCCTCGGGCTCAGCGCGTTGGGCCTTGCCTTCATGATGAGCATGGCTTGGCTCTTGGGCCGCGATTTCCCACCCGGCCTGTTACAATCCTTCTTTGACCTACCTTGGCCTTTCACATGACCCAGACAGCAATCCCCTTTGTTTTCATTCGTGGCGGAACCTCGCGCGGACCGTACTTCAATCGCGCCGACCTACCTGTGGATTTGGACACACTCGCACAGGTGCTCATAGCGGCTGTGGGATCCGGCCACCCGCTCAATATCGATGGGATCGGTGGGGGAAATGCGGTCACGACAAAGGTCGCCATGCTCTCTCGGTCAGATGACGAATGGGCGGACATCGATTATTTCTTTGCGCAAGTCAGCGTCGAAGAGCAGATCGTGGATTTCAAACCGACGTGCGGCAACATCCTGTCTGGCGTGGCGTCAGCCGCGTTAGAGATGGGATTGGTTGAGGCGCAGGGCGCGCAGACCGATGTGCGTATCCGCGCCGTCAATACAGGCGCCCAAGTGGTCGCGCGCGTCCAGACACCCGACGGTGCAATTACCTACGAAGGGGACGCCTGTATCGACGGGGTGCCCGGCGCCGCCGCACCTGTAGCGTTAAACTTCATGAAGGTCGCAGGGTCTTCGACCGGGGCTTTCCTGCCTACCGGCAATCTGCGTGATACCTTCTATGGTATTGAGGTGACATGTATGGACGTGGCAATGCCGATGGTCATTGCGCGTGCCTCTGATTTTGGTCTCACCGGGTATGAGACCCCCAAAGACCTAGATGCCAACCGCGATTTCTTTGCACGTATGGAGGCCGTCCGGCTCCAAGCGGGTCAGGCAATGGGGATGGGCGATTGCACCAAATCCGTGACCCCAAAATTCGGCCTCTTGGCGCCAGCCAAGGACGGGGGCACCATCGCCACTCGCTATTTCATGCCATGGAATGCGCATCCCACAATGGCAGTGACAGGCAGCCAGTGCCTTGCTTCTTGTGCACTTACGCCCGGAAGCGTGGCGGACGGGCTGTTGGAGCGCGCAGGGTCAGGCCCGGCAACTGTGACGCTTGAGCACCCGATGGGCTTGATGGACGTTGTTGTGGATTTTGATCTAAAGGACGACGAATTTCATCATATCTCTGCCGGGCTGGTGCGCACTTGTCGTAAACTCGCAGCGGGCGAGGTGTATGTTCCTGCGGCTATCTGGAAGGGGCACTCATGAAACTCGCGATCCTAGACGATTGGTTCGATACGCTGCGCGGCCTGCCTTGTTTTGCAAAATTGAACGGGGTTGATGTCACGGTTTTCAATGACCACGAACCAGATCCGGATAAACTGGCCGAGCGGCTCAAACCCTTTGACGCCGTGGTCCTGTTTCGCGAACGCAGCGCGATAACGGTGCAGATTTTAGATCAACTTCCAAATCTACAGCTGATCTCACAACGCAGTGTTTACCCGCACATCGACATAGACGCCTGCACACGCAACGGCGTTCTGCTTTGTTCCAATATGCATGGGGGCACCCCAAGCTTTGCGGCCGCCGAGCACACATGGGCATTGATACTCGCCACCGCACGGCAAATTCCGCAACAAATGGCCAATATGCAAGCGGGAGGGTGGCAAATGGGCGTTGGTAAAACGCTCCATGGTCGCACCCTCGGACTTTATGGATATGGACGCATTGCCAAGGCCGTTGAGGGTTATGCAAACGCCTTTGGCATGAACGTCATTTGGTGGTCATCTGAGGAAGGTCGGGCAAGGGCGCGGGCCGACGGCAAGACCGTAGCACCAAGCCGAGAGGCGTTCTTTTCCAAGCCTGACGTCGTGTCGGTACATGTCCGGCTCAAACCATCAACACGCGGCATGATCACCGCAGCGGACCTTGCGCATATGCGGTCCGATGCGATGTTTGTGAACACCTCGCGCGCAGGATTGATCGAACCGGGTGCAATGCTGGCGGCATTGAACGCAGGCCGTCCGGGGCAGGCCGCACTTGATGTCTTCGACCAAGAACCCATCACATGGGACAATGATCCGCTGCTTACGCATCCCAATGTAACCTGCACTCCGCATATCGGCTTCGTGACCGAAGACGAGTTTGAGATTCAATTTTCGGATATCTTCGATCAGGTCGTCGCATTCCGCGATGGCGCGCCGATCCACATGATTAATCCGGAAGTGCGTGCCTAAACATCCGCGCCATAATCGGTGCACCTAGGATCACGACAAAGATGCGCAGAACATGGTGCGCCACCACAAACCCCATGTCCGCCCCCACAATAAGGGCAAGCACGACTAGCTCTGCTTGCCCGCCGGGTGCCAAAGACAGGATCGTCTCAATCGGAGGTGCCAGCCCAAGAAGCAACACGCCTTCGATGGTCAGCCCCGTCAAGATCAGCAAGATCACACAAAACCCTAGTCCCGCAGCCACATCATGGCGCAGCTCTTTGCCGGTGATGCCGACATATTTTGCGCCGATCCCAATAGCGATGAAGTATTGCGCGGCCCAGATCGCTTCTGATGGTGGGCGGGTGTATAAAAAACCCGCCAAGCTGGCGAAAGACGCAAGTATAAGCGGCCCCAGGATTGAGGCACCGAACATTCCCAATCGTTTGGCCACACGCCAACCGACGATGGCACAAACCACGAGGATGATAAGCTGATCGACCTCGAACGTTGTAATCGTGGCCCCAGGTGGGCGATCAAGGTCAACTTGCCAAACGGTGCTCAGCACGAGGGGCAGGGCCAAAACGATGACCAGTACGCGCGTAGCATGGATAAGAGAGATTGCCCGGACATTGCCACCTGCCTCTTCGCCAAAGGCGATCATATCCTGAAGCCCACCGGGCATGGCCGCGTAATAGGAGGTCGGAAAATCAAAGCCACCGACGCGCTGAAAGTACCACACGCCAATCGCCCCAATCGCCATGACCATCAACGGCACGATCATCAGGGTGATCCACATTGAGGACAGCGTCCCTAGAAACGCCACTGTGATGGTCGCACCAACCGCAACGCCCAAAATGCTACGCATAGCATCACTTAGCGGTTTGTATGTCACGAGCGGCATGCCACAAAGTGCTGCCACAAGGCAGGCAGACATAGGACCGAACAGCCATGGCAATGGAATGTGCAACCACAAGAACGAGAGTGCCCCAGCGAGGCTGACGGTATGGGTCAGGGCGTGTCTAGCGATCAATGTGCAAAGCCTTGAGGCGGTGATCCAGAGAGGTTTCCATATGAACCCTCATGGTTTCTTCAGCCCGCTCGGCGTCGCCGGCTTTTAGGGCTGCGATGATATCACCGTGTTGAGCGACGACATTGGCCACACGCGTTTCGGTTTCCAACGTGGTTTTCCCCAGCAAGATCATGGCATGGGACAGGGCGCTATAGCTCTGCGCGAGAAACTGATTGCGCGCAGCCTCTAGGATACAGCGGTGGAATTTACGGTTCAGGATGGCGACGCGTACTGCGTCAGTCGCCACCGCCTCCATATCCGCATTCAAGGCTTCGAGGGTGCGAATTTCCGCAGCTGAGGCGTGTTTGCTGGCCATGGCGGCGGCGGTCGTTTCAAGTACGATCCGCATTTCATATAGCTCGACAATTTCTGTCTGACCCAAGGTGCGAATAACCGCACCAACACGCGGCTGATGAGAAACGATCCCGTCAGCTTCTAGCCTCCGAATGGCTTCGCGAATGGGCGTGCGACTAACGCCAAATCGATCAGCGAGTTCAGTCTCAAGCAAACGATCACCGGGGCGCAGCTCACCGGTCTCAATTGCATTGTAAAGGTGTTCGTAGGCTTGTGGCATGTTGGGCCTTGTCGTTTCATGTTAAATTGTATACGCGTGGATACAATTCTGCAAGGAGCATATTATGAACACCACTTGGGACGTCATTATCGTAGGATCTGGCAATGCAGCCCTATCTGCAGGGATTGCCGCCTGTGAGGGTGGAGCAAAAGTCTTGATGATCGAAAAGGCTGATGAGGCTTTGGCTGGCGGGAATACAAAATACACCGCAGGCGCGATGCGCTTTGCCTATGAAACTAGTGATGCGTTGCTGCCTTTGTTGGCCAATCGGGATGACGCACGTGTGCCGCGGTCAGATTTTGGCAGCTACACGAAAGATAAGTTCGCCAAGGACCTTTTAGGGTTCAATGATGGCGCCCCTTTGACGCCAGAGCAGCAGATTTTGGTGGGCAAAAGCTACGACACAATGCATTGGCTAGCGGGACATGGTGTCACTTATGAACCCATCTGGGCGCGTCAAAGCTTTGAGAAAGACGGCAAGATTATCTTCTGGGGCGGTCTTACGCTTGCCGCCGAGAACGAGGGCGTAGGCCTATTTGATATGGAAATGGCCGCATTCACTCGCTTGGGTGGCACGGTTCGCTATAACACCGAGTTTGCGGACCTTTTGACAGACAAGGGCACCGTCACCGGTGTGATCTTGGCGGATGGCACCACATTGGATGCCACATCCGTTATCCTAGCCTGCGGTGGCTTCGAAAGCAGTCCAGAAATGCGCGAAAGCCTAATCGGCCCAGAGTGGAAGACCGCCAAGGTGCGCGGCACACCGCACAACACAGGCGACGGCCTGCGTGCGGCTTGGTCCATCGGGGCGCAGAAATATGGCCGCTTTGACGGATGTCATGCCACCCCCATGGATTACTTCATGAAGGACTACGGCAACCTTAACATCCCTCATGGCGAGCGTAAAAACTACCGCAAGATCAGCTATTTTCTTGGTGTAATGCTTAACGAGAACGGCCAGCGATTTGTGGACGAAGGCATTGACTTCCGCAACTACACTTATGCCCAGTTTGGACGCGCAGTTTTGCAGCAGCCGGGGGCGCGGGCGTGGCAAATCTTTGATGCGAAAGTGTTTGACCTGCTCTATGGAGAGTACAGGTTCGAAGACGCCCACTTTGAAGAGGCCAACGATCTACCCGGCTTGCTCGCGAAGTGCGAGGGGATCGATGCAGATGCCGCGCTGGCGACCCTGATGGACTATAACCAAAGCGTCACGGACCAGACCCCTTTTGATCCGACAATCAAGGACGGAAAATCTGCCGCGACAGCAGGATTGGCAAAATCGAATTGGGCTCAGAAGCTCGACACCGGACCATACCGCGCCTTTCCAGTCACGGGCGGGATCACCTTTACCTACGGCGGACTAAAGATATCCGATGCGGGTGCAGTCTTGGACGTCGACAACGTAGCCATCCCGGGTTTGTTTGCCTGTGGAGAAGTTGTTGGTGGCGTGTTTTTGAACGGCTATCCCGGTGGGTCCGGGCTCACCTCCGGCGCCGTCTTCGGTCGGCTGGCCGGCGTTTCGGCAGCACACAAAGCTGCCTAGGTTTCGGGCCCATAATCGTCAACTTAACCACTAAGATTGAGGGTATTGTTACAAAGCTGTTCGAAGGGCTTTGTGATCGACCAAATGATCCATTCACCACTTATGTAGCAAGGTGGGTGGTCTCAGGCAGGCCAATGGAGACGATCATTTTGAGTTTTGATGACGCCATGGCTAAGGGAACATACAGTGCAGTGCTAACAGAGAATGCTGGAATAATCGCTGCAAGATTTATTGAGTAACGGCCGGCAGTAAGCTGTCTATCTCTCCCTACCGGACAATTAGACACCCCTTAGTGGGCTGTCCGTCAGATTGGGGTGCGGACGATGGCGGACATGAACGCTAAATGTCTTGTCTATCCGTTTCATCGATGAACCAAACTTTGTCATCATATTCGCGGGTGTAGTCGTGGTCCTGTAGCCAGTTGCGGGCGCGTTTGAAGGCTTTGCGATTGCTGTCATCCTGTACTTCATTTCCAGCCCGCCTCATCTCGAACTCATGATACCATCCCTCAGCACTGACCACCCTGCAGCTAGATGGATAATGCTCTGAATTGGTTAACCTGATGCCCTTATTCTTGAGCGCATCGTGTGGCGTCTGATGGACAACTTCCTTGATGCCGTTAAGCCTTCGAGCTTTGCTGCGCTTCAGATCGTCAGCGTTCTGTGGCTGAACTGTACAGCTGGTAATTTTCTCACCATCTCTATCGTGACCCAAGTTAACCAAGGTTAACGTCAAAGCAGCTACTTTACCACCTTCGAGTTAACGTTGTTTTCTTGTTGTGGCTAAGCGCATCAAGCCGTCCACGCTCACTTCAATCTCCGTGTTTACAGCCGCTCGTAAGCTGCTGTGTCCGCGTGCGCCTGTTGTTTGGTCCTTACCGCTACCCTGCAGCTGTTCCAGTACCATCCAGCAGCAATGTGGAAGGCGACATCGAGGGTTAAGAAGGATTTGCCGGTGCTAGACTGTCCATAAACAAGAGATGTCGCATCAAGATCGAGCCATGACTCTACGAGATTTGGCCGATGCTCAACGCCCTGAGTAGCTGTTGCGGGGGTAAGGCTGCCCGTATCTGGTCTATGTAACCATTGCGAGCAAGAGGGTGCGCGAGTTCGATAACCTTTCGTGCATCTTTACAAAGAGGTACGCGGTAGGCAGGGGTCTTGTCTTTCTGACCCTTCATGCCTCCCTCAGGGACTTTGCAACCTTCTCCTTTAATTTGTTCAAGGAGAAGGTGCCGTAAGGGCTTTGAACGTACGCCGGGGTTCAGTATCAATAGTCTCAGAGCCAGATGCGTAAGTGTCGGCTCTTCCAGGCAGGCATAAAACGAGGGGACATCAGCTCACGCCATTGCGGGAATGTGCTTTGGCACATGCCGAGACTTGCCCAGTAGCGCTCTTGCTTTCTCTGCTGCCTGCAAATCTACATCTAAGCCAAGTGTCGCGGCATGCCGTAAAACGATTGAATGCCGGTTCATCGCTTTATGTGCTGTGTCGGCTTTGGTGTGCCAGATAGGGGCCAGTGTATCGCGGATGTCTTGTTGGTCGATGTCCGTAACTGGCACTTTGCTGAGCTTGGGAAGAACTTGAAGGCTCAGAGGCGTGAGCCACCTTCCAGCTTTGCCATCATCTTTAAGCTCGGCTTTGCGCGCTTCGAATGCGTCCCTAGTAATAATGCTAAGTGAGATGTCCTCTCGCCGTGTAGCCCGCCTTTCGGCTTCTCGCTCTTTAATTGGATCACGGCCGGCTGCAGCCTTGTCACGCCAGCGCTCAGTCAGCTGTCGTGCGTCAGCTAGGCCGATCGCTGGATAGCCACCCAGTCCCATTTGCGCCGTCTGCCGTGAACCGTGACACGTAGCATCCACCGGGCTATGTAGCCAAAGTTTTGTAATATGGATAGCGGGTGGGTAACCGTATGGATCGCAACTGGGGCGCCGACTTCACCTATGTAGTGAACTATGACGTAAGCTTTGATGGCGAGTTGCTGTTAGTTCACGCTCATAGACCGCGAGCAATTGCTGTTCGCAGTCATGGTGGTGCGTCACGAGTCGGTTCGGCTGGGTTGTAGCAGGATCGAGTCGCGTCGTGATTATGCCGAATGAGCCTTTATCCTGTGGATAAGTGACGTGAGCGTTACATTAAGTATGAATTGAGTCGTGATGTGTTGGGTTGTGGGTTTGGATTTGGGTGTGATTGGGGGTGAGTTTGGAAAAATTTTGGGTGTTAGGGTGTTGATATTGTTTGATTTTGTGGTTTGTTTTGAGAAAAGTGATGTTTTTGTGAAAAAAGCTCTTGCGGGTCCCGGCCCCTAACCGTAAACCCCTTCTCACCGGCGGCGCTGAGGCGCACAACGGGACGCCAGACGGCGCCAACGACCACCACGGTCTGAAGCAAAGCGAGGCAAAAACATAGAGGTAACTGAAGCGGGCCGCGCTAAAGAGATTTAGCGGTGCTCGTAGATTTTGTCTCTCGCTCTTTGAAATTGATAGTATCTGAAGAGATATGTGGGCGGTTTGGTTCAGTTCGATGGATCAACCTTCTGTATATCGCGCTAGTAGAGGTAACTCGATGATCTAGTGTCAGCTTCACTGTTTGGACGGCTTCTGGTACCTTTGGTACTGAAGCACAACAAACAGAATAAACTGTCCCGATCATGCCGGTCGGGGCGATGTGCAGAGGTTCGAACGTCAAGGATAAGCTAGCAATAGCTTTTCAACTTGAGAGTTTGATCCTGGCTCAGAACGAACGCTGGCGGCAGGCCTAACACATGCAAGTCGAGCGCTTCACTTCGGTGAGGAGCGGCGGACGGGTTAGTAACGCGTGGGAACATACCCTTCTCTAAGGAATAGCCACTGGAAACGGTGAGTAATACCTTATACGCCCTTCGGGGGAAAGATTTATCGGAGAAGGATTGGCCCGCGTTAGATTAGATAGTTGGTGGGGTAATGGCCTACCAAGTCTACGATCTATAGCTGGTTTGAGAGGATGATCAGCAACACTGGGACTGAGACACGGCCCAGACTCCTACGGGAGGCAGCAG
>Ga0228669_1000963_pt1 | contig 13000 bp, 24 predicted proteins | sample 84DmetaG_FD_182700 | JGI IMG/M metagenome (GOLD analysis project Ga0228669, IMG submission 182700) | Seawater microbial communities from Monterey Bay, California, United States - 84D | ecosystem: Environmental > Aquatic > Marine > Coastal | place: USA: California | collected 2016-10-11 | reverse complement strand
TAAAAAAAAGGAAAATTATGTTTTACACAATTAATGAAAATTTCGTAGATAACTTCTTTAAGGATATTTACACAACAAAACCAACTAATAGATTGAATTCACAATTTGAAGCAATTGTATTAGAAGATGGTTCACAACAAGTTACTATTAATACTATTGGACATAATCCAAAAGATATTACAGTAGATGTTACTGATGAAGAAATCACAATCAAATCTACAAAAGGAGAAGACACTTCTTCGTTTGTTAAGAATATTGATTTAGTATTAACAGTTGGTGCTGATTACGATGGTACAAAAACAACTGCTAAATTTGATAATGGGTTACTTACTCTCCTCATTGATAAGAAAATTAATAAAAAGGCAAAGTCTTTAAAAATTTCTTATTAAAACCAATTAATCAAAAATAAGAAAAGGGGATTGGTTTCCCCTTTTTTTATATCTTAATATTTATACATATACAATAAACTATATCAAATGAAAGATATTTACAAACAAAAAGTTTCAAACGCATTAGATTCATGTGTAAGCAAATCTAAAGTAGTTAGAGAAATGGTAACAGGTGAAAGACCCGCTGACCCTAAAACAGCTAGTTCTTATTTACAACAAATCGAGAAATCACTCGAAGAAATCAAGGAATTTATTGAAAGGGGGTAACACCTTATGAAGTTTAGAACTTTACTATTAGGAATATCAGCATTGTTCGTGGCATTTAATGCTGCGTTCTTTTCGGTAAGTGGTTTATCGAAACTATTTGCTGGTGCTTCACTCTCTGTAATTGTTATGGCTAGTTCATTAGAACTTGCTAAACTTATTACTGCTGGTTACCTATACAATTATTGGGATAAGATAAACAAATCATTTAGATTGTATTTAAGTGGTGCAGTTATTATTTTAATCCTTATAACATCATTAGGTATCTATGGATTCTTAACTTCTGCATTTCAAGATACATTCAATCAATTCAGTATAAAAGAAAAACAATTAGCATTCCTACAACAAAAAGAAAAGTTTTGGGGTGATGATGTAATAAGATATGATGAAGAACTTAAAAGAATTAGCGGTAACATTAGTACTCTTTCTAATGCGAAATCTCAATCAATCCAAGTACGAGACACCTCGGTGGTTGGGGGCGTTAGAACAACCATCTCTACTTCCGAACTTAGGATTTCTCAAAAACGTATCGAAGTTGAAGAACAAAATCGTAAGGGTGTTCAAGCGAAAAGAGAAGTAGCAGCAGATTCATTACAATCAATTCAATTAAAAATATTAGATGTTGAATCATCAGAGGGTGTATCATCTGAATTAGGACCTTTAGAATATCTTAGTGGATTATTAGATAGACCTATGGATGTTATTATCAATTGGTTTATTCTAATTATTATCTTTGTATTTGACCCACTTGCAGTTGCACTTGTAATTGCATTTAACAACGCAGTAATGGTTGATAGGGGAATTGTTAAAAAAGAAAAAGTAATTCGTAAGAGAGAGTTATATGATGAGATACCAGAAGATGAGGATGATAGTTCTATTGATAAAGAAATGGCTATGGCTCATTTAACAAACCAAATGGGAGATGATGATAGTGATATTGACAATCTAACGGAATCTGATAAAGATTCTAAAATAGAAAGCTTAGAAGAAACATTAGATACTGTATTAGATGACGTTACTTTTGAAAAAGCAGATTTAAACAAAGATGGTATTGTAACCCAAGAAGAAGAAAGAGAATTTTACGAAACAACAGGTTGGAAAAACTCACATAATGGTAATCCTTATTTTACTCACCCTTGGTTTGATTGGAAGAAAAAAGAAAGATGGATTAACGATAGGGATGCTATCAATTATTGGTTAAATGTAAAAGGAGGTAACAGAACCGCACTATCTCAATTTAAAAAAGAATACCCAACAGATTTTACTAAAAAAACTTATTAAAAAATTTGGATAATTCAAATAATTTTCGTATATTTACTTTGTAAATAAAACGTAAAACTATATAATATGAATTTAGGTTATGCCTGTATCAACATGACTCTTGGTAAAAACAAACCAAAAGTTACTACTAATCGTTCAATGATTAAACGTACCTTCTTAGAGAAAGGTATAGATTATGCTGGTGAATTATCTTTACAAAATGCTAGAGATTTATTCACTATACTAGAATGGAACAACAAAAACAACATCAAATGTTTCAGATTATCCTCGGATATATTTCCTTGGGCTTCTGAATATGGTATTGAAAATTCTCCATACTACAAACGTATAGAAACTGTATTACAAGCATGTGGTAAATATGCTATTGATAATGGTATTCGTATCACATCACACCCTGGTCCTTTCAATGTATTAGTTTCACCAAGACCTCATGTTGTAGAAAATACTATTACTGATTTATCATTACATGGTAAAGTATTTGATATGATGGGATTGAGTAGAACTCCATACAACAAACTAAACATTCATTGTAATGGTGTGTATGGTGATAAGATTTCTGCTATGGATAGATTCTGTAAGAACTTCGAGAGATTACCAGAATCAGTACAAACAAGATTAACAGTAGAGAATGATGATAAGGCATCTATGTACTCAGTAAAAGATTTGATGTACATACATGAACGTATTGGTATTCCTATTGTATTTGATTATCATCACCACAAATTCAATACAGGTGATTTATCAGAACAAGAAGCATTAGAACTTGCATTATCTACTTGGCCTAAAGGTATCAAACCAATGGTTCATTATTCAGAATCAAAAAGATTACACGAAGGTAATGATAAGATTAAAGTACAGGCTCATTCAGATTACATTAATGAATTACCAAACTCATATGGTAACGATATAGATGTTATGGTTGAGGCTAAGGCAAAAGAACTATCTATACTTCCATATATTAATTCAAATAGATGTGAGTATAGTGGATTATTAAGTACATCAAGTTATGAATAAAATAAAACAACACTTACAAAGATACATTGGGTGGTACTTTTTAGTAGCATCACTTGGATTGATTATAGGAGAAGAATACTTTACAGGTTTTCTTATAGGATTAATAACTCTTTTAAAAATACCACCATTTGATTGGATAGGTAGAGCTATGGATTGGGCTGCTGGTATCGGAGTTTATTGGGGATTGAAACTGAGAAGTTGGAAAGAGAAACAAAATAAACCAATTCAAGTAATAGTAACAATAGTTGCTATAATTCTAATATTATTAATATGGTGGTTTATGCCTGAATGTGAATTATGTTAAAAATAAAATATGAAAAAAGAAAAGAAAGTTAGACAGTACAGAAGTAATCAAGGTAGAAGTCCAAAACAACAAAGTCAAAATGAAAAGGGAATGTTCATTAGTTGTATGGGTTTATTGATTATAGTAACTGGATTAATCTTATATGGATTATTCAATGGGTAATATAAACTCAATGCCACAAGTAGTTGTGGTACACAAAAAACCTCGTAAGAATGGTAAAGTATTTTTAGAGGTATTTGAAAACACGCGTGTTGATGATATTATCAATGCTAGAAAATTAAAACCACTTATACCAAAAGAAAACGAAATACTCGATATAGGAGTAGGAATTTCATTTGTTGAAAGGTATAAGAAAAAACACAAATTATGAAAAAATTAAAACTTATTATGGGAATTATAATTCCCTTCGGATTAGCAGGAATTCCATTTGGAGCTGCATTAGAACTTGTTAAACAAGGAGAAGAACCAACTGCAATAATTGTAGGATTGTTAACACCAACAATATTAGCAGCATTTATCTTAGTCAAACAAATAAAAAATGATTATGATAGAAAAGAAGCTATTCAAAGAAGAAGAGCAAATAATTACAAAAGAAAAAAGAAATAAGGTTTGAGTACAAAAAAGCATTTAGTAGTAATCGGTCATCCTGACAATAAATCATTTTGTTACAATGGTATATTTAAAACTATTGTAAGACAACTGAAAAGACACAACGAAACTTTTGAGGTTATTGATGTGTATGATGATAAACTACATCGTGATAGAACAGAATTAATTAAGGATTATAAAAGATTAGTTACATGGTCAACTCACATTTATTTTGTATCACCAGTATGGTGGTTTAGAATGACACCTAAGATGGAAACATTTTTTGATGAAGTTCTTACACCAGGATTTGCATATAAGTTTGTTCCTTTGTTTGGACATTATGCTTACCCAAAACCATTTCTTAGTGATAAGAAAGTTAGAACATATATAACACATGGAGCACCGATGTTACCTGTTATTACTTTATATCTTAATTCAGTTAAGTTGAGATTGGTAATGGGAGTATATACATTTGTATTTGGATGGAAACCATCAAGGTGGTTTAAAACAAAACAATTTTGGTCTGTACCATTTGTAGATGCAAAGAAAAGAGCAAAATACTTACGAGTAGTAAAAGAAGATATTAGAAAAGATTTAGGATTATGAATTGGAAATGTAAACACACATGGAAAAAGGCAAGTACAAATACTTTATGGTGTTTGTTAGGTTGTTCACTAGGAGATTTTGGAACTATATTTTATTTCCAAAACATTGAACACTCATGGCCAGTATGGGGAGTTATGACTCTCGCTATTATTAATGGATTACTTACAAGTATTGCACTTGAAACATTTATCCTTTCAAAACAAATGGTATTGAAAGAAGCGTTTAAAGTTGCAATCGGTATGAGTTTTATCAGTATGGTTGGTATGGAAGCCGCTATGAATATAACTGATGTTATACTAACAGGTGGAGCTTTACTAACTTGGTGGGCAATTCCATTTATGTTATTAGCAGGATTCGTTACACCACTCCCATACAATTATTGGAGATTAAAAAAATATAATGTTAGTTGTCACTAAATGAAACTAAGAGAAAATCAAATAGAACCAGTAGCAATTGGAGTTGAGTTTTTACGAACTCCAAAAATGAAACCATCGATTATCGTAGCACCAACTGCTTTCGGTAAATCGATTGTTATTGCTGCAATTGCCAAAGAACTTGGTGAGAAGATTTTGGTTCTACAACCATCAAAAGAATTATTAGAACAAAACTATGATAAGTTTGTTACTCTTGGTGGAACTGCATCAATCTATTCAGCATCTGCTGGTAGTAAAGAAATGGGTCGTGTAACATATGCAACAATTGGTTCGATAATCAATATTGCACACGAGTTCAAAAGTATGGGGGTGAGTAAGATTATCATAGATGAGTGTGATAGATATCCGAGAAACAAATCAGGACAATTAAGGAGATTTGTGGATGGTATGAAAGCAACTCATGTCCTTGGTCTTACTGCAACCCCCTTGAAATTACAAACGAATATGGGAGATACTGGTCCGTATTCTAAATTAGTAATGTTAACGAATCGTTCTAAGCATGGTGTATTTTTTAAGTACATACTTCATGTTTCTCAGATTCAAGATATTGTTAAGTTAAACTATTGGAGTAAGTTAGAATATCAATCATATGATTTCGATACAGGTGCCTTAGTTTATAATTCGAGTGGTGCAGAATATACACAAGATTCTATTGCTCGTTCTTATGAGAATCAAAACATTGGTGATAAGATTGTAAAGAAGATTGCAGAAGTACAAGATAGAAAATCTATATTAGTTGCAGTACCAACAATAGAACAAGCAACTAATCTTGCAAAACGAATTCCACAAGCAGCAGTTGTACATGGTGGAACTCCAAAAGATGAACGTAAAAGAATCATAGAAGAATTTAGGAATCAACAGATACGAGTTATTGTACAAGTTAATGTACTAACAGTTGGATTTGATTATCCTGAATTGGATTGTTTGATTACAGGTAGACCAACTGCATCTATATCTTGGTGGTATCAGTTCGTTGGAAGAGGAACTCGTATCCATGCTGATAAGAAAGATTGTTTAGTTGTAGATTTTGTAGGTTCAGTAGAAAAGTTTGGTAAAGTAGAAGAACTATATTATAAAGATACTGGTGGTGAAGAATGGGAATTGTTTGGAGAAGGTAAAAAACAAATCACAGGTATTCCAATACACGAAATCGGAATTCACTTAGAGGGTGGAGTAAATCTTGCAGAAAAGAAAAACGAAGATGGTGATATAGAAAAAGTTTATATGACCTTTGGAAAGTATAAAGGTAAACCCGTTGCATCAGTTCCACCTTATTATAGAAAGTGGATGATAGATAATATTACATGGGGGCCATGGAATATTAAAATAAAAGAAGAAATAGAAAGATTAGCAAATATAAAATAATGTATAAAAAACTTTTATATAATGATGATTGTATTTTAGATACCATTTCAAAAAAGGTAATTTTTGATTTTAATAAAGAATGGGATAATTACGAAAAATGGAAACTAAAAAATCCAAACATTGAGCATGGTATTACAAAAGAAAGAGATGGTAGGTTAAAATGGAATCAAGGAGTACCTATTAAAAAAGAAAATGAAGAGTTTTACTACCAATTAAACGGTAAACTATTTAAGAAAAAAATATACAATGAAACTGAACTAATTCAGCAGTTAGAATATTTTACAGAAGATGATTTAAATTTTGATGCGGAAGTAGTATATAAAGAAACTAATTATTCTAACGGAGTATTGACAGAAGAAATACGATATTATTATTATCCTAGATATGTTCAAACTCATATAATTTTTTATCCACCAAATGATACATATTCTTTATCATATTATAAAAAAGAACTAGATATAGCTGGAAAATTGATTAGTGAAATAGAATGTAAAGTTATAAATGAAATAAAATATTTTAAAGAAACCATATTTGATGCAATCGGTAATATAAAAAATACAAAAGAGTGGGAAGAGTAAAAAAATTATTTATTGATAAAATTATAAAAGATAAAAAAATTACTTTTAGTAAAAACAAAAACTTTTATCTTCATGTCTATGTAAATGTAGAAAATGGAGTAGGTACGTTTAATATAAATAATAATTTTATAAAACACACTGCAAAAAAACTTACAGAATATATAAATGACTCAAAATATAAAAATGTAGTTTTAATATGTAGAAGTGAAAAAGAACAATTTTCAGAAGCATTTCCTAAATTAAATGATTTAATGTATTTAAAAGATAATACTAAAAAGAATTTAAAAATATTTTATCAAGACCCATGGCCATCTCATGTTCCAAATTTTATTGAAGATGAAAAAACTTTATATATAAGATTTGGGTTTGATGAAGGAAGTGAATTTGATAAATTATGTGTTAATGACCCAACCTTTAAAACAACACAAGTAGATGGAGATTATTGGTTTTTGTTAAACAACATAAATAATAAATTATTATATTAATATGAATTCACTAGATTTAAGATACCAAAATATATTACAAGATATATTATTAGAAGGAAAAGAAAAAGGAGATAGAACTGGCACAGGTACTATATCTGTATTTGGTAAACAAATTAGACATGATATGAGTGATGGATTTCCTTTACTAACCACAAAGAAGATGGCAGTTAAAACTATGATGACTGAATTAAAGTGGTTTCTAAAAGGAGATACTAATATCAAATACTTAGTTGAGAACAACTGTCATATTTGGGACGGTGATGCTTATAAAGTATATGAACGAACTTATCTTCATGATTTAGATGAACCTCTACCACAAAAAGAGTTTATAAATAAAATAAAAACCGATGATGAGTTTGCAAGAGTATGGGGTGAGTTAGGACCAATCTATGGTAAACAATGGAGAGAATGGTCACCAGTTGCAGGTGAGATAAACAAAGGTGGTAAAGACCAAATCAAAGAATTAATTAAAAATATAAAAGAGAACCCTGATAGTAGAAGATTGATGGTATCAGCTTGGAACGTAAGTGAGTTACCTCTAGTAGTTCTTCCTCCTTGTCATTATGGATTCCAATGTTATGTAAACGATGGTAAGTTATCTCTAATGTGGAATCAACGTTCAGTAGATACATTCTTAGGGTTACCATTTAATATTGCATCCTATGGTACTCTATTACTCTTATTATGTGAAGAAACAAATTTAGAACCAGGTGAACTGATTGGGAACTTAGGTGATACTCATTTATATAAAAATCATATTGAACAAGCAGAAGAACAGAGATTACGAAGTTCTTTTACATTACCAACAATAAAATTATCTAACGTAGATATTTTAAATGGAGAATGGGATTATGAAATAGAAGGATATAAATATCACCCAACAATTAAAGCACCATTAAGTAATTAATATGACAAAACAAGAAATAGTAAAAAAAATCGTGGAATTAAAACTTATTAAACCACAAACACAAAAAATTAAATTACAAATTCAAAAGTTACAACAAAAACTAAACAATGATTAGAACAGCAGAATGTGTATCACCGATGCACCCAGACAAGATGTGTGATAGAATATCAGACACATTATTAGATTTACATTTAGAACAAGACCCAAACTCACGAGTAGCAATTGAAACTTGTGGTGGTATGGGAGAAGTTTATATCACAGGAGAAGTTACTTCAAATGCAGTAGTAACGAGAAATGATATTGTAAAGGTAGTTCATAGTGTAACTACCGATGATACGATTGAAGTTATTATTAACATCAACTCACAATCACCAGAGATTGCTAATGGAGTAGATACTGGTGGAGCAGGTGACCAAGGAATTATGATTGGTTATGCTTGTAGAGATAATAAAGAATTTTTACCACAAGAATATTTCTTATCAAGAGAACTAAACAAGTATGTATTTAGTAAATATCCGTATGATGGTAAAACTCAAGTTACTATGAATGGTAACTCACTTAGAGTTGTATGTTCATTTCAGAAAGCACCAACAAAAGAATTACAACAATTGGTATATGAATATTTTGAAGATTATCCAGAATATCAAATTGAAGCATTACATTGTAATCCTGCTGGAGAGTGGAACATTGGTGGATTTACTGCTGATGCTGGATTAACTGGTAGAAAACTTGCAGTAGATAATTATGGACCGAGAGTTCCACTTGGTGGTGGAGCATTTAGTGGTAAGGATTCTACTAAGGTTGATAGAAGTGCAGCTTATATGGGAAGAAGAATAGCAGTAGATATATTAGAACAAAGACCAGAGGTACAAGAAGTAATGGTTCAACTTGCTTATGCAATTGGATATGACCAACCTCTACAAGCAACTGCTATCGTTGATGGAGAACACGAATTTATCAAGGGATATGATTTATCCCCTAAAGGAATAATTGATTTCTTAGAACTAAGAAAACCAATATTTGGAGAAACCGCAGGGTTTGGACACATGGGTGCAGGATTTAAATGGAAATAAATTAGGAATTATAAAATAATTTTCGTATATTTGTATAACAAATAGATTACAATGAGTAAAAAATATAAAGTAATATTAATTAGTGGTGGATTTGACCCTGTACATAAAGGTCATATCGAATGTATCCAAAATGCTAAGAAGTTAGCAGATGAAGTTTGGATAGGACTTAACAACGATAGTTGGTTAAGAAGAAAAAAAGGTAAATCTTTTATGAAAGAAGGAGAACGAAAGTTTATAATGGAATCACTAAGAGATGTAGATTATGTTTATGTAATGAATCCACTTATACATGGAGATGATACAGCAATTGATTTTATTGACCATGCAAGAAAAAAGTTTGTAAATCAAAATGGTGATTTACCAAAAGGTGTAATGGCATTTGGTAATGGTGGAGATAGAACAGAAACAACTACACCAGAGAATGATGTATGTAATTCATACGGAATAGAATCAGTATGGGGATTGGGTAAGAAGATTCAATCATCATCTTGGTTATTAGAAAAATATTTAAATATAGCAGAATAAAATGAACATAGAACAATTAGTAAACGATTACCCCAATGATATGGAGCTTGGAAAAAAAGTAAGAGAACTATATCGCGAGGGAAGAAAATTCCAAGATAAACTTTCTGAAAAAATGAAAGATGCAAAAATATTTGAATCACCTGATGGTGGTAGAACAATCTACGTTAGAGGTTGGGGAGAACCAACATCAAATAGAAAATTATCAACAACCCAATTAAATATATTTGATGAAACTAATTAAAGACCCAAATAAATTAAAATCAGTAATTACCCCATCTACTTTTACTAAAGAAGAAATTGATAAAGTATCAAAAGTTTTATCAACAGAACTTGAAAAACATGGCGGATTAGGATTATCTGCAAACCAAATAGGTTTAACAGATAGAGTATGTATAGTAAATGTAAAAGAACCATTGATATTGGTTAATCCAAGAGTTACAGAAGCTTCAAAAGAAACAGTTGTATATCTTGAGCAATGTTTATCATTAGATAAAACAATGAAAAAACCTGTTCAAACATTAAGACATAAATCATTTACAGTAGAATGTGATAATTTAGGAACAGTTATATTTTCATCTGATAAAAAAGAAGGAGAAACTTGGAAAGATTCAGAAGAATTTTATTCTGATGAAGGATTATTAGAATGTGTATGTGCTCAACATGAGATAGACCACCTTAACGGAATTCTTATAACAGATTCTTCAAGAAGATATACTACAACAGTACGAAGAGAAAAAAAGTATGGTAGAAACGAAAGAGTAATGGTAAAATTACAAGATGGTTCTACTGAATTTATGAAATACAAAAAGGCAGAACCACTACTTTTAGTTGGTTGTGAAATCTTATAATTTAATTTAAAAATGGGTAAACTTATATTTACATATACAGACAAAGACTTTATAGAACTCAATAGAGAAGCAAGTAGAATTGAATTAGATGTGCCAGATGATATGGATATTAACGAATATAAAGTTGTTTGTATTCGATTGGCTACAGCAATGGGTTATAGTAGTACCACTATAAAAAAATCATTTGGTGATTTAGTTTATGGGGGAGAAGATAAAAACGAACTAAAGGAATTACTAAATGAACTCAACATCAAAGACAACAATAAAAAAACTAAAAAGTAAATTACTTACTCAAAGTTTAGTGACTCAGAGTTTAATGGATTTACTAATAGAAAAAAAGATTTTTACTAGAGAAGAAATATTAGATAAAATTGATTTTAATATGGAACTATGGGAAGAAGTAGTTGCAGAAAATAAAGAAAGAATTACTGATGCTGATGTCGATGCATTAAATGAAATATTAGAAACAGATATATTAGAAGAATCTGAACTTGGAGAAGATGTTTTTAGTGGGTTATATTACGGACCAATGGGAGAGTGTTAAAAAAACTCTTTAAAAATTAGGATATATCGAATTTTTTTCGTATATTTACATAGTAAATCAAGGAGAAGTATCTATGAAAAAACAAATATTAACAGTAATCATATCAATGATTGCAACAATTAGTTTAGTTGGATTCACAAAACATTATATAAAACCTAAAATAAAAATAGTTACTGAATTGGAAAGTAAACCAATTCAACCTATTGAAATAAAACTAGAACCTGTATCTATTGAAATTAATGAAACTGAAATGTTTCTAAATGCAGTAGGAATGAGGGAATCATCAAACAGATATACAGTTGTAAACAAATGGGGTTACATGGGAAAATATCAGTTTGGTAAAAGAACTTTAAAGAATCTTGGATATGATGTATCGAGAAAAGAATTCTTAAATTCACCACACTTACAAGAAATGGCAATGTTAGATTTACTTTTACACAATAAAAAGATTTTACAATCTTACATTGATATACATGAGGGTGAAGTAATCCATGGAACAGAAATAACTGAAAGTGGAATTTTAGCAGCTGCACATCTTGCAGGACCTGGTAATGTAAAAAGATACTTTAAAAAAGGAAAACAATTTAAAGATGGTAATGGTACAAAACTTACTTCGTATCTAACCAACTTTAGTGGATATGCATTAAATTTAAAATAACATGATAGAACTACTTACTACCTATAATATTGTTATAGGAGTTTCTGTAATACTCAATATTATTTTGTTAATAGGTGTTAGAAACTTATTAAAACAAAATGAACAACTTGAAGATAGATTAATTAATACAATCAACTCTACAAGAAATAAAGTATCAGATGCTCTTGATAATATGAGAAAAATAGATAAACGAGAGGCTTTTGAAAAAGATGATGAAGTTGGAATAACTTTTGATGAAATCAAAAAAATAGTAAATACCCTCAATAACGAAATATAATATGCCAAAACCTAGAAGAAAAAAATCCAAGATATATTTTGGAACACCTGCACAAGAAGCAATAATAGAATATAATAACTGTGATGATTCGACTGTAAGGTCTAAAATTTATGAGGAACGAATCAAATATCCATTTGAAAAACTTGCAGAAAATGTTATGAATACATTCAAGTTTACTTATTTCGATGTACCGAAAATAGATGTACAAACAGAAGTTGTATCTATTATGGTACAAAAGATGCATATGTTTCAAGAAGGTAAGGGTAGAGCATTTTCTTATTTCACCATTATTGCAAAGAATCATTTAATTTTAAAAAATAATGGTAACTTTAAAAGGTGGAAACAAAACAATCTCCTTTCTCAAATGCCACTAACATGGAACCCTGAAAATGATTTTGTTAAAGAACAACGAGATAGTGAGTTCAATGAATTTAAAAACATAATGTTAAAATATTGGGATGAAAACTTAAACTTTGTTTTTACTAAAAAAAGAGATTTACAAATTGCAGATTCTATACTTGAATTATTTAGAAGAAGTGAGCATATAGAAAATTTTAATAAAAAACATTTATATTTACTTATCAGAGAAATGACAGATTGTAAAACTCATTATATTACTAAGGTTGTAAATGTAATGAAAAAACATCAAAAGAAATTATTAAATGATTTTTTAGAACATGGTGAAATTATTAACAAACCAAAACCTAGATTTTGGGAAGATGAAGCAGATGAAAAGAATGATACGAATCCATATATAGATAATGAATATTTGTAAAAATGAGTAACGGTTATATTTTAGGAATAAGTTGTGGTTATCATGATAGTGCAGCTGCATTAATTAAAGATGGAAATGTTTTGGG
>Ga0228669_1000914_pt1 | contig 13476 bp, 15 predicted proteins | sample 84DmetaG_FD_182700 | JGI IMG/M metagenome (GOLD analysis project Ga0228669, IMG submission 182700) | Seawater microbial communities from Monterey Bay, California, United States - 84D | ecosystem: Environmental > Aquatic > Marine > Coastal | place: USA: California | collected 2016-10-11 | reverse complement strand
AAAAATCTAAACCAAAACAATGGAACGTTTCGTGTATGAACACCTTGAACCATTCTTCGTGTCTATATATGCGTATTTCCGTGACTTCTTGACACGAAGTCGTAAATGCGCTATTTACGTTTTCGGTAGTAATTAGTTCTCCATCTTGATCGAATATTTTTTCAAACGGCGTTAAATATAAATATATTGATGATGTCATGCTGCATTGAGGCGATATATTGGAAGAAATAAAAGACAACCACAAAAACATTTTTTCGACGTAACTGTTAAAAAGGTTATCAACTTGTTTCACCGATGTATTTTTGTCTTTCATTGGCAAATATAGATGTAAATTGAATGTTCGAGAACCAATAAAAAAGACAAAAGTCTTGTAATATCCGCGAGATTGCATTATATATTCGTAGATAGATGATCCTATAAAATGTCCGTTAGGAAAATTTAATTCTGATGGCAAATTATCTACAAAAATCAAATCGGATTGTTCAAGAGTGATGTTTTTTGAATTCCATTTTTTTTGGAACTTTTGTAATGATTTGTAAAACTCATCCATCGTCTCTTTCGACAGGGAAATTTTGTCTTTTGGTTCCGGTAATTTTCGAAACAATTCATTCATGACACTTTATATAATATAACAAATTAAATATTGCGAATTATGACGACAGCTACTCAAAGAAGTGTTGTCACCTTCCAGTCGCTAAACATACGATCGTGTTATCATTGATGATTTGATTGTTCGGTATTAAAAGAAAGAGTTAAGATGTTAGAACCGGAAGGGTCATCGTTAAAAATAATGATTTTTAATACCAAATGAAGTCATTTAAATTATTGTTCATTGTAGTTGTGATAATATTTCTAGATGGAGTAATCATACTAGTGTAGATACAATCAATGTATTCCCAATAGTCGACTTTCCGATGTATCGAAAGAATGAATGTTCATAATATAAAAGATATTTACTCTTACTTTATAATAATATGAATTATGCAGTTGCACTTTTTGTTATTTGGAAATGGACGTCTCAATCATTTATAGGTGTATTGAAGCTTCAAAGTAATCACCAAAAAAAGTTCATTAACATGATGCCAGGCGGCATGCTGAAATTGATTGGTTCTAATCATAGTACGGGTTATTGGGAAAAGACAAATAATGAAATACATTTTGGAATATCAAATTACGGAAATTGGAAGTTGTACAAAGGGAATGTTCATAGAGATAATCAAACAAGTGCTACAATACACGGTAATGTATTGAGTGGACAAAATGATCCGTTTTATGAAGGAACATTTGAAATAGAACCAATATTTTTACAGTTTCATGATATTCAATATGAAGAAGACAATGAAGAATATTATAATAAAAGCGCCTTTCATGGTTTCTGGTTATTGGAAAACAATCTTTTGACAACTAATTACAAAACAGAAAAAGGAAATAATAAAATGAGAAAGCATATTATCAGAAAAGTAACAAGACAAGAAGATAGTAGAATTATCAATATTATTCAATTGAAAGACAATAACACCTGGCAATTTTTGGATAGCAACTACGATGTGATTGATAGGAGTTTTAAAGGTATTTGGGGTATGTATAATGATACCGTTTCTATCAATTTCAATAGCGCTGTCAAATATGTTTATGGTAAAGGAATATGGTTAAAATCAAATCAATTCGAAAAAGTTTATATTGTTACAAACACATCTTATTCTAATTTTTCAACGGGTATATCTGTTCATTCATATGGTTTTGAACCAGAAATAGATGATACGTTTTTAATGATAAAAATTTGATTGATTTTCAAAGAATTATGTTTGAAAATAAATGAACTCCACATTTTTATTACTTACAATAGATAATAAAGACATTGTATAATATAGATTATTATCGGCAAGATGTTCAAATACATTATCTTTTTCTCTTCAATGTGTGGTGCAAATTCATTCGTATTGCACAATAATAATCTATGTACTAAAAATAATGCGTTCAAGCAAAGAAACACAATTACAAAAAGACAAGTTATCGACAAGTTTTCTATCGATGATGAAACGCCCTCTGCTATCGCGCGCAAGTTTTTCGATACATATTCAAATTATGGACTTATTGAAAACTACAACGATGTCATTGATCGCATTTACAACAAACAAGCAGAAAGCGTCACACTTCTGACACAAAATGACGAAATTAAAGGCGTCGTATCATTTGATATATTTCATAAACCTCATGAATATGCAATGCAAAATGCACATGTCACCAAAGTAGTACCTTCTATGGTAAATAGTTTATTATACAATTTAGATAAGTATCATGTTAAATACGATATCCTTTATTTGCCAACTAATAACTTCCAACAAGTAATTAATTTTGGCATTCAAGTTGCAACATTTTATTTTTTAGGTAATTTAGCATTGCGTTTTTTTTTGAGTTCTGGACCCGGTTCATCTCCTGGAAGTCCGTTTAAAATGATGGGAGGTGGTTCAATGTATCAAGAAATTGACAATACTCAGATTGATGTTAATTTTACAAGTGTAGCCGGATGCGAAGAAGCAAAGCGAGAACTAGTTGAGATTGTTGATTTTTTAAAAATGCCTGAAAAGTTTGAGAAAGTTGGTGCTAAAATTCCAAAAGGCGCGCTTTTAGAAGGTCCGCCTGGAACGGGTAAAACTCTTCTTGCACAAGCGGTCGCAGGAGAAGCGGGTGTTAATTATTTATATGCATCGGGGTCTCAGTTTATTGAGATGTTTGTTGGTGTCGGAGCGTCAAGGGTGCGAGACTTGTTCAAACGTGCGAAGGAACTGTCTCCTTGTGTGATTTTTTTGGATGAAATAGATGCAATCGGTCGCCAACGCGGTGCAGGACTTGCTGGTGGTAATGATGAACGGGAGCAAACACTGAACGAAATATTGACTAATATGGACGGTTTTATTCAAAACGAAGGAATTATAGTGATTGCTGCCACAAATCGGGTTGATATTCTGGATAGTGCGCTTACACGCCCGGGTCGTTTTGACCGCATAATCAATGTCGGATTGCCGGATTTTGAAGGACGTAAAAAAATCATCGATATTCATTTTGATAAAAAACCACTTTCAGATGGAACGCCAAAATATCTTGAAGATATTGCGAAACTGACGAGCGGTTTCTCTGGAGCCGACATTGCGAATTTGGCAAACGAGGCCGCAATTTTAAGTATCAGAAATAATCACACATCTATCACAAACGATGATATTTATAGTGCATTTGAAAAAAAGACAATATGTCTGCAAGTAGAAAACGATATGCGCAGTGACAGTATTATTAATTTAGTATCAGCGCATGAAATTGGGCACGCTTTCATTGCTTATTTTTTCAATGATCTATTTGATATACAAAAAGTTACAATTAACTCGAATCGTAATGGTGCGGGTGGATATACGCTCTTTATACCGAAAGATGATTATGAAATGTTTCCAACCAAGAAGTTTATGTTAGCAAATCTCATTGTATCATTAGGTGGTCGAGCGGCCGAAGAAGTACTGTTCAAAAATATGAACAAATTTTCAATTGAAAGTCAAAATGAAGAAATATTCAAAAAGATTGGCAATCTACAAGTGACCACTGGGGCAACAAATGATCTGAAACAGGCGAACAATATTGCACGGAAGTGTATTTCCGCTTATGGTCTTGGTAAGAATATTGCACTATATGACGGCGGCGATGGTGGACAACCTTTTTTGGGAAGACAAATGGCATCGGAAAACAAAATAAGCGAATATGTAAAAGAAAATATAGACAAGGAGGTCGATGAACTGGTTAATTGGGGGTACAACGCAGCGGTTGAGATCATCGAAAACAATTACGAAACATTTATTTATCTCAAAGATTTGCTGATTATTAAAAGAAATCTTTCTGAAGATGATTTCAACAATGTCGTATTGAAATATTAAATTTATGTATATTCGATTTCTAATCTAACATACAATAATAAAAATATTACAAAGAAAATAAATATACAATATACCACACAGCGAGTGTTAATTTCATGCACTGACCCATGTCTACCATATAATATCAATTGTTGATATGGTTCTCTGTTGCGCACAAAGTCATTGTCACAGACAACCTCTAATGAAGCTACTTGATTAATCATTTCTCGAGGATAACTATTTTCAGTTGATATAATAGTACTTAAACATTCATCACGCGACATCACAGTTGCTAAGCCGATCGTTTCATCCGAAACGTTTGCGATTGGGATATTTATCATTTACATAAGTTTTTATTTTTATTTTTAATAATAAAATAAAAATAATTTATTTTTTGACTGCAAGATTAAATTACTTTCAGTTCATGAGTGTAAAACACAATTAGTCAAAATTTATGTTTATATCTCGCATTTTTATATATTTCAATTGTAAAAACATGAAATCTGTGGATTTATTGTTGTTTCTTTTGTTACGCAAAGTTCGATTGATTAAAACAGAAAAAATATACAATTACTATGAGTTTGCTTTACAAAAATGGTGTTCAGACGATTACAAAATACATGGATTATGGCCACAAATTAACTCAGCCGAGTATCCCACATATTGTGAACCGGTAGATTATACAGAGCCAAGCGGCGACCTACTAGATGCGATGAAAGTGAATTGGAAAGAATGTAACAATGATTTATGGGAACATGAATGGGAAAAACATGGTTCTTGTATGAAACAACAAAATAATATGTCTGAGAATAATTTTTTCAATCTTACATTAGAACTATTTGATGTTATCAAAGATAATACAAAGTTGGATGATAAATGTAAAGAAAAAAATTGTATTGTAGGATGTTTCGACTTAAATTATGACTATATCAAATGTCCGTGATGTCCTTGGTGTATAATATGATAAAACTATTCTCTGTATTTGTTGATACGAGATAGCATAATATTGATTGCTTCGACGTCGTCAATATCTTCTCCAGGAAAGGAGGCTAGGTATTTCTCCCAGATTTGGATGGCGTCTATTTTAGAAACACTATTTTTGTAGTGCTCATTTACTTTTGTTGATTTTTTCGGCTGTGATGATGATTTTGTTGTCACATCTAAGATATTTGTGTCTGTGTCTATTTCGTCGTCTTTTTCTTCGGCGGCTCTTTCAGTTTCGTCATCATCAATGTGAATAGTTTCAGTTTCACTTGGAGCAACATTGATGACTGCGGTTGAAATTGTATTTTCGTCTTCCACTTCACTTTTCGCGCCTTCTTCTGTAGCTGTTTCTATAGTTTCAATACTTTTTTCATCGTCTTCTTGGGGTATACTTTGAATGCTGCTATTGACTTGAATGCTGTTTCCTTCTTCTTGTTCTTGGTTTTTAGCTACCATACGTTTTACATCTGAAGATACATCCTTGTTGTACTTTTCGATAATCTTACCTACCAAAGCCTCAATAATTGGCTTCAACTCTATCTTACTCTTGTTTTCTTGCACGCGAATAAGCGTTTCGTCTAATTTCAGTCTAATTATACCATACTTCAAGTACCGACTACCATTATCTGTAGTTGTAAGACATCGTTCTTTGTCAAAGTCGCGATAAGTCAGTGTGTACTTATTACAATCAATTATGATACCAGGAATGAGAGTATCCAAAAGTACAAGAACTTCAACGTTGAAGTTTGTCTTTGTTTTTCTTTTTTCTTCTTCTTTCTCTTGGCAATCTATGTAAATATTATTTTGTCCACAGTTCATGATTATCTTCTGATTTGTCTCGTCATAATCTATGTTTTTGAATATATAATTGAGAGTTGTGTTGATAAATCTATGACGGATGCTTTCTTTTTTTGTCAAATTATTGAAGTTTACTTCAACTATATTGATGTTCGGAAACAATATTTCCATTGAGAATTTAGTAGAACTATCATATAAACTCTTTTCTGTATCTTTTTTGCTTTCATAGCACGAAAATGTGTGTTTATTTTTTGAACGTGTTATTCTGTATATAGTATTTCTGACTTTAAACATGGCTTCTATGTCTGGGTCAGATGGGAAGCAAAACTGGATTGTCTCTTTGTGTTCATCGTTGAATATTGACGGTACTTCATATGTTTCTCCACACCAATTCACAATTATTTTGAAATCATCATACTCGATCACGTTCGAGTATTTTTTGGCAAGATGAATGAGAACCTCATTTTTGTCAAAACGTTGTTCAAGATTATCTCCAAAATATTCTTTCGTGACACCAAAATTATATTTTTTTGTTTCTGTTTCATCATTAATCGCGACAAACTTAGGGCGTTTGTCGTGATTACTCGTCCAACATCTCTCATTTGGACATTCATAGGCCAAATAACACAGCTCGATATTTGCTTGATGAATAAGGTTTTCGTGATCCTTCGACGTGACCAAATGCACACCTTGTCCAGATAGCCTGGAACGACTGCAAGACGAGCCGTGACCAAATCTACCTTTTAGACACTTGTCCGGGTTCCTTTCATTTTGCTTTTTCTTGTTTCTGGAATCAAGTGTAAGATATGCTTGTCGATCGGACATGTTCATGGAATTGCCATCATTATATATTTGTCTGCAAACGCCCTCTCCATCAAACGTAATTTCACATAATGTTGCGCCTGCATCGATTGCATTGTCGATTTCTTCGTCGATTGCATCTTGATAAGTCATCATTCCTGTTGACCCTTCTATTTGCTTTTGAAGACGGTATTGTTCGTCAGAATGAGTAGTTTCATCGTAACTGGCGGCCATGTTGATAATGATTGGTGTCGGAAAGCTGATATGAGAAGGCATCCGCTATACCATTTCAATTTTATATGAAAACCAAAATCTCAAAATATTAAAACCATTCGATTTCCGGATAATAATCGTCCATTATTTTCATAAGTTGTTCTTGAGTTGCATGAGGTGTATTCGGTATTTCGTTTTTAAATCTGGGTAACAATTGACGGTACAAAACGCCAAAGTATTGTGTTTTACTAGAACAATTATGATCATTTGTCGATGGTGGAAATAGTTGCATTGTAACGTTTTCAAAATTATGACAAAATAAATAGACAGTCGCATAGTTGTTAATAGACGAAGTGAACAATTCATCATCATATATGGTTTGTGTAGTTTGACGAGGACTACTAAGATCAATAATACTAAGTGAAAAATAACGGACCTGGTAGTTTGCATCAGAAATATCGTGAATTGTACTTGGATATTTTGGTAATTTCATATTAATTCTCGCACCCTTAAAAGACAAATCGCTGTTATTGTAAAACGCCGGCATATAACGAGCATCATAGTTAATGAACAGCTTGCTCTTATTTTGCGGCGGATAAAAATTGTCATTTTTGTTCGATTGGTATAGCTCATATTGTGGAGTTGTATCCTGAATATCTATTGTTGGTCGGGTTTCAGAAGTACATTGGGGGATATAGTTCCATTTTTCATTATAATATGTGTAAATATCGGGAAGTTTTACGCCGCCCGTGTTATTTTCACCTAAATAAATACGATAGATAATAATATATTTAGATGTGTTGTCTGCCTTGTCTTTTGTCTTTACTTGAAGATTATAATGGATCGAATAATTATAGATAACGCTTGGGTCGCGGTATGGATTTACTCCAGTGTCAATTTCGTTGTCGTGTATGTCCCAAAATGGCTCCCAATTGTCAAGTGAGTAAAGCTCATATGAAAAATATCTTGAATTTGGAAATGAACCATTTATTTTGATTTGTGTGGTATTTACCAATGTTCCATAATATTGCGAATTGCTATCAGGCCATTCGATATTTAATAGCGTAGAATTTGCAATAAAGCACCAAGCACATGTCAGATTGAACAGCCGCATATCGTTCTTCTTACATTGCCATGTTAATTTTAAATGTTTTATATAACAAATTACTGAAAACTTTAAAAAATAACTCGACCCCTTTTGTGAGAATGTATGGTATCAAAACGCAGATACTCGATTACAAAATAAAACACTCCATGCATGCAAAGTGTTTTATTTTTACAAGTACTTTTTCTTAGTAAATAATCACATAAATTTACGACAATATTCATATCTCGTTTTATATTTGTCTTTTTTGGAGCGTTGATACATGATGAGGTTTTCTTTATAGGCAATTGGTGCAAGAGAACGCAGGAGTTTTTGTGAAAGTTTGTTGCCCATTTGTAGATGCCACACAACAATAATAATACTTGATACCGAAAGGTACATCTCAGGACCAATATTGTTGTAATTTACAAGGCAAGATAAACGTTCATTAAATTCATGTGAAGACATTTTTAATTTACCCTGATAGCAAGAAATTAGTTCGTTCAAACAACCGGCAACGTTAGGAACATATCTAGTGTAATATTTATGAGTGTCTTCTTTCACCGCATTCTCCAATAATTTAAGCTCGCTTTTTTGAAAATCGTCCACAAGTGTCTTGGTGCTTAATTGTGGAATGAATAAGGTTGGTAGTGTTTTATTGTCAGTGCTTTTTCCAACAAGAATATATTTACTTTTCACAATTTTGGAACTTAATGGAATGTGATTCAATAGTGTTGGAGGATAAAAATGAATGTCCAATAAATGTTCTATATTCTTATGTTTCCATTGTTTATTTGCAAGATGTATCACCTTAACAACACTCTCGACAATTGATTTTATACTATGAGTACTTGAATAGTTTTGAATGTTAATTGATATTTGTATGTCTTTATCACTTGAAAGTTTGTTCGAACCAGTTGGATATATTATAAGGTTTTTTCCGTTTTTTTTGACATGATCTATCATGCTATTCATATATATATATCTAGCACCATTAATAAAATATTTTACTTCAAGAGGAATCTTATTATTTTCCATAATATCATGCCAGGAAGAATTGAGTAGCTTGTTTTCTTTTAATATTTTCAATACTTTTTTGATGTATTCAGATTGTGAAAGCATCTTGTATCACCTATATATACTGTCTATATTTTAAATGGAGTGTTCACATTTAATATATATCCTTCTCCCGGTTTCTCTTGGTTGAACAATACTGCTTTTGAGAGAACCCCTTCGGCGTCTTGCAATTAATGTTCTTTTTATATTTGTCGCTCCATTTTCGCTTTTTGGAATAGTTATTCGAACTATTTTTTCTTGATTTCTTTCCAGTTGACAAAGTTGTTGATAGAAAAGTCTGCGGAACTCTTTTGCGACCTTCATTATATTTTTTCATAGATTTCTGTGCAAGTCGAATAGCTTTCGAATTAGGACTACAGTATTCTTTAAGTATTTTAAAATCTACACCTGCAGCTTTCCCACCTGATATGCTGCTCGCAAGTCGCGCATACGCCCAAGAATGCGGAGTTTGGTTTGGGCGGCTTCCACTGGAATAATAGGCGCCTTGCCCTTTTTTGAATATTTTTCGAAGTCCCTTGATATTACATTTTGTCTTTTTTTCTAATAATTTACTCGGCTTGATTATGTCAACACCATACACTTTTTGAGCGTTGATAATATGCGGAGAAGGTTTACTTTTGAATGATTTTAAACTTTCTCGGACGACATATCTACCTTTTTTGTATTCTTGTTGGGCGTGTAATATACTTTTCCTTTGTTTTAATTTGTCTTTCTTCGTTAAATTGTCAGGTATATATCGTTTTGGAACAGTTTTATTTTTATAGGTTTTCTTCATTTGATATAAGTTAATAATAAAAATTAATACCCACAATTTTTGGAGAAGTATCAATATCAATAATTTCTTGCTCTAATAATTCTTCATTATAAAAATCATTATATATTTCATAATCGGGGTCATCTCAACCCAAGTTGTAAATGTGGGTATCTGTATTGGTCGTCATCATGGTATATCAAATCAAACGGCAACGTTTAAGTAAAATTTCTTAAGCATATACATGGGAAGACCAATCGTATTACTAAACCAATACAATCTCCAATATCCGTTGAAGAAAGGAGTTGTTTATCATATTACGGACAATTTGCGGGTCGAAAAGGACGAAACGTTTCGAATAAGCAAAGGTTTTGTCTATGTTATGTCAGGGGCTCGATTAGAGGTAGAAGGATGCGTCCTTGTAGATGGTGGCAAACTTACGATAGAGGGCACGATGAACGTGCGTAAAAAGAAGATGATACTCCGCGAACCAGGAATATTGACGTGTTTGTCGTCGGGTAAAATAGTAGCGGATGGCGAAATCGAGATCGAGAGTGGGAAATGTTTTATGAGTGGGGCATTGTATATGCAGAACAAGTTGCTTCTTCGATCTGGAATGATCATTTGTAATCCAACAGGCATTGTTATTGTGAACAGAGGCGTATTCGAAGTGAGTAAGTCCGGGTTTTTCATTATGAATGGCGCGATATACACGCAAAACAGCGGAATTATTCGATTGCACAAGGTTCTCGAAGAAGTCGGTATAAACGCGGAGGCTGACGATAAAACGATTATCTTTCACAACACAAGTGAAAGCAACTTATTTCTCGCCGATTTCGCGATAGCGTTCCCAGAAAACAGCAATACCCAACATTACCGATTGATATCGAATTCATGTTGGTGCTAATCAACGCCACCTAGGATGCCGTATCAGTACTACTCGTATATATATCACCCCAACAACACTCATATTATTTTGTATTATTATTTTATATAGAAAAATTGAAATCAACTGACCATTATATTTGGATGCCATCAAGCAATTTTAACAAAGTCATGGAAGGACTTCTCAACCCAGGTGTCCAAGAAGCCATTTTCAAGAAGGCATTTGATTATGTTAATGGAAAACACGGAAAAGTCAATTTAGAAACTTGTCTTGCTGAAATGTATAATAAAAAATTGGATGAAGATTATATTGTTTGTATTTGTTTGGCATGTATTAGTTTGATTGAAAGCGGAAAAGACGATTTTGAAAAAATAGAAGAAGGACTTTCTGAAAAAATGAAAAAGTCCGTTATGAGGCAAGTCGGAGAACAACTGTCATCATGCGATGATATTAATAAAACAAAATAGCTATGATATAATATTAATAACTGCACAAAAGATTGTTCGGAAACATTTTATTATTGTTATAAAATAAATAAATGAATATAAAATTCATGAAAAAATATAGTTTTGACGACATATTTTTGAGTATTTCGCCATTGATGTTACTATACTGGTTCAATACTGTAGACAATATAAAACGATTTTTAATTTTACAGGTTTGTGCGAGCAGTTTATTATACTGGAATTACAAAAATATATATACACTTCTGATAGATCTATTTAGTGCAAGTTCATTCATTCTTTATTATTTATTTTTGACTTACAGAAAAAATAAAATTATTCAAATGTTTGTCTTTTCGTTATTCATATTAATATTCTTTTTATGTAGCTTTTTACAAGGGCAACAAGGTAAACGTCAGATTGTATATCATTTGATATTTCGTTTTGCAGTGTTAGTGTTATTCTTACAAACTGAATATACAATGTTAGGGATATGATCCATGTTTAGATCATGTAACAACCGGGTTACCGCGACCAGTGAGATCATCTCTCTCTATCTCGCAAAATGTTTTGAAAAAGGTTTCGCAATCTAATACAATCTCTTGTTCAACATCTAAATATTTATATACTATGTTACGATTATTGCGACGAAGTATTTTTACTTTATTCCGATTGTAGATGTTCATCCAATATTGTTTGTCGGGGTTATAAATGTTTGATTTGATCCATCTATTATTCTCTAATTCTAGAATGGTACCATCGAGACCCATCCAAAAGGTTCTTACTTTAATGTTTGGAAAGTATTTCGGCATACGCCCAAGAACATTTTTGTGTTGTTTTTCTTCATTTATCGTATCATCCCCATAATAATGCGCATAAGCACCACAGTCTTCATGGTCTATGAACCATACTTCTTTCGCACCATGAAGCTTTCCGGACAAATCTACATGGCTGCATATAGTCTCTTTCCACGCAGACAACTGACACCGACATTCAGAACTTAAATGATGACGATTCTCAAGACCAACCGACAAAGATGACCCAGCGACTGATACAAGGTCGTATTGACCGCCATAACCTTGATTGTTTAGCATCGTAATCGTTTCTGTTACCATTCGCAAATCCATGCAAGAAACAACAATCATTTTGGCAATTTTGTCTTTCATATTTTGTTTTGGACAGGAATGTTCGTGTATATTTTTACTTCAATTTTTTTCACGATTAAAATATATATATACTCATGAGTTATAAATATCTTCCGCGAATGCCTCTATTTAATCCGGTGATCTCAAATTGATATGAGTGTTCAATGAGCATTTACATGATTTTAATTTATCATGTTCATTTCATTTAAGTCGGTCTTGTAAATACTTCCATTCGAGTTTATAACGTATATTTTCATCAAGAAACTTTGTAAGTTCGAGTGTCTTATTTGAGTTTTTGGAATAGATTTTCAGCGCATCAAGCAGAAGATGGCTTTCGATTTGCGCCGGTTCCCAAAATGGAGAGTGTATCATTAGTTTCACGATATGTTCATCGTCCGTCGTTTCCAAAACAACTATAAAAAGTATGTCTTTTGTGAAGCCAGGGGGGATCCATGCGATATATTTGTCATCGACTTCATGATCGGAAAAACTTTCTTGAATATACGCTTCTAATTTATTTATGTTCTCGACAATTATTTTGTCTTCTTTGCATATGTTTTTATGTTGAAGAATATTATTCAACCAGTGTTTAGAAACGAATGATGCTTCCGCGCCGGTCAAAAGATTAAGATCCTTTTCAGGATTGCCTGTGGTCGGTCGGTAACGCCTTCCTTTCCCAGATGGCATGTTTGCTGGCCTCAAACAAATACAGCTTTCACTCCCTATCAGAAGACAACTTATAAGAAAGACAAGTTTCATTATAGCGGGTTATATTCGATATATAATAACTATTTATATCGATTATAAAACTTTCACGCAAGATGATATGTTTAGGCTATCATAAAGAAATCGAATGATTCTCGCTATTATTAGCTACTTTCGTGAGTTCTTCATTGGTTGCTCCCTCCTTTTTAGCATGCTTAAGCGCAAGCGCAACCTCCTCCGCATCCGCAGCCGCAGGGGAGGTACTACTGGCTTTTTCATAGAGACTTCTAAACATTGATGCAATCATTTCATTTTAACAGCGTCTCCTTCAATTTGAGGAGTTGTTTCCTATCGTTCATGATTTTGTTGAACAAAACGACCGGTTTCTCTAAATATATAGTGAAAGATGACTTGCAAAATTTATTTCAATTTTTAATTAGATAACATTGTTTTATGGCGGTTTCCCGAAGGGAAATCCATTCTTTGCATTTTTTTGGGCTTGTTCAATTGTGTCAAGTACCTCTTTATTGGTTGCTAATTGTGAAGCACTAATAAGCCGTTTCGAAATGTTTGTCAGTTCAATTCCTTGATTATTATTTGGATTTGAATAATTATTTGAATAATTATTTTCACTTCCCATTTGATTATGTTGCTCCATATTTGCACTATTTCTAGGTTTCCCTCCAAATATTG
>Ga0228669_1000886_pt1 | contig 13839 bp, 11 predicted proteins | sample 84DmetaG_FD_182700 | JGI IMG/M metagenome (GOLD analysis project Ga0228669, IMG submission 182700) | Seawater microbial communities from Monterey Bay, California, United States - 84D | ecosystem: Environmental > Aquatic > Marine > Coastal | place: USA: California | collected 2016-10-11 | reverse complement strand
AAATTGGGATAATAAACACCCTTATGGTGAATTAGTTAATGTTCTTGGAAACGTATCATCGTTGGATACATTCTATGAATATCAACTATATTGTAAAAGTTTATATGCTTCTATTCAAAAATTTACAAAAGAAACAATGAAACAATTAAAATCTCATTCTCAAGAACATTTTATAGAACTAATAAAAGAAAAATATAATTTAGAAAATAGAATTGGGAGAGATGTTATTTCAATTGACCCAAAAACAAGTAAGGATTTTGATGATGCATTTGGTATGATTGAAAATGAAAGACAATTTATAATTAGTATTTACATTACAAATGTAAGTATGTGGTTAGATGTATTAAATGTATGGTCTTCATTTACCGAAAGGGTTTCAACTATTTATTTACCTGATAGGAAAAGACCTATGTTACCAACTATTTTATCAGATACTTTATGTAGTTTAAAAGAAAACGATGTTAAATTTGCCTTTACACTTGATTTATATATTAATAAGGAAACGTATAGATTAGATAATTATACGTTTAAAAATACAATAATTAACATAAGAAAAAATTATGTATATGATACAGACATTCAAGAAAATGATAAACTATATTTAAAAATGAAAGATGTATTGATTTCATTAAACAATAAAAAAGAATACAAATACATCGACTCTATACAAACAAGTCACGATTTGATAGCATATTTAATGATATGGATGAATTATACATCCGCTAAGGAATTAGTAAAAAATAAATGTGGGTTATATCGTTCTTCCAAAATGAATGATACATTTAAACCACCTAGTAATATAGATGATAGCATACAAAAATTCCTTAAAATATGGAATAGTTATGGGGGTAAATATTGTAAGTATATAGATTTAGAACGACACGATATGTTAGAATTGGATGCTTATGTTCATATAACAAGTCCTATTAGAAGATTAGTAGATTTATTAACCATGATGAAACTTCAAGAATCATTAAAATTAGTAGAATGGGGAGAAGAAGCAAGTTCATTTTATAACTATTGGACAAGTGATACATCAATTGACTATATTAATACAACGATGAGATCTATAAGACGAGTTCAAAATGATTGCTTATTATTAAATATTTGTAGCACAAATAAAAAAATATTAGAAACAATATACGATGGTTTTATATTTGATAAAATTAAAAGAAATGATGGATTGTACCAATATATGGTTTATTTAAAAGAATTAAATATGACAAATCGTATAACAACACGCCATGATTTAAATAATTATAGTTTTCAGCAGTTTAAAATATATATATTTCATGATCAAGAGCGTCTAAAACACAAAGTAAGGTTAGAATTTCAACATAAATAAAAATTATATACTATTTTAATAATTCAAATTTTTTATTTTTTGTTATATAGATAATATTATTTAATATCCAGATAAATAACATCCATTACCATCAATAGTTTGTTCTGGTGTTGCTACCCATACGATAGACAAAATCCAAAATATTATTATTAATATACTATAACAACATTGATATATTTTACCAAATAGTTCTGTCCATATACTTGAATCGTCATCTATTTCATTTAAATTATCATTTTTTTTATAACAACATAATAGACAACATGATCCACAGCAAAATAATACTAATGGACCAAATGTTATACCTAATTGCATTCCAAATAAGTCCCATCGTTCCATTACTCCATAACCGATACCTAATACACTAGTAAATGGAATAGCATTTAAAACCAATGGTGCAACAAAGTTTTTTCCATTTGGTAAACATTCGTCATCTTTATATTTCCAACAATCCTTTACTTTACAATACGTTTTATTTTCATAATTATAATGTGTTAAACACTTTCTTCCACATAAACAAATATTATTATTATCAGCATTTTTACAAGGAAATTTTTCAATGGTATTTACTTCATTAGCAAAAGAAGAACCGATAGATAATACCCATATAATTAATTGAATCATTAGACTATAAAATGTAAGTTTAAACAATTGATTTGAAGAATTCATTTTTGATTAACATTAATCAATAACGATTTTTAAAAATCAATTTTATCAATAATAAATTGAAATAATTTAAAATTATAATTTAGTATTTATAAAATGAACTATAGCGAATTATCCTATTCTATAACAAAAAATATAACAAAACAAGAAAAAAAAAGTAATGGTATATATTTTACACCACCATCTACCGTAAAATTAAATATAGAATTGTTAAAAAACTACATGTCGTCAATACATACAATATTAGAACCGTCATGTGGTTCTTGTGAATATATTAATTATATATATGAAAATTATAATTCTAAAAATATAACTGCTATTGAGTTTAATGAAACGATATATGATACAATAAAAGAAACGGTACCTAAATCTGTAAAATTAATACATGGTGATTATATAAAATATAATACTAATGACAAATATGACTTGATTATAGGAAATCCACCATTTTATGTAATGAAAAAAAAAGATGTAGATAGTTCTTATTACAAATATTTTGACGGCAGACCAAATATATTTATATTATTTATAATTAAATCATTAACAATGCTTAACAACAAAGGTATTTTAAGTTTTATTTTACCTAAAAATTTCCTTAATTCATTATATTATGATAAAACAAGACGTTATATCAATGAACATTGTAAAATTTTACATTTAATAGAATGTAATGATAAATATATAGAAACTCAACAACAAACTGTTATGTTAATCATCCAGAAAATAAAAGGTGTAAATAAAAAATTTATATTGAGTAAACAAGGCTATACCGTTTTTGGAGAACCAACGATAATATCTAATTTAAATAAATTATATATAAATTCAAAATCATTATCGGAGCTTGGATTTAACGTTTCAGTGGGTAACGTGGTATGGAATCAACATAAAGCAATATTAACAAATGATACAACAAAAACACGACTAATTTATAGTAGTGATATAATAGATAATAACCTATCTATTGTAACATATAAAAATGAAAAAAAGAAAAATTATATTAATAAAAAAGGAATAAATAAACCTATGTTATTGATTAATAGGGGATACGGTGTTGGAAATTATAATTTTAATTATTGTTTAATAAAAGGAGGTTTTGCATATTTGGTAGAAAATCATTTAATATGTATAACAAATAATAATGTTATCACTGATATTGAACTTATTAGTTTATATGAAAAAATAATAAAATCATTTGAAAATGAGAAAACGAAGGAATTTATAAAATTGTATTTTGGGAATAATGCGATTAATACTACTGAAATTAATTATATGTTACCTATATTTATTTAATAATTTACATTATTATCTTTTAATCGTTGTAATAATTGACTTTTTGTTCCAGATACTTTAAGTCTATTTTGCCTTAAAATGCCTTTTAAAACAGTAACTGGTGGCCCGGCAACCGTTTTAGACCTTTTTGTTTTACTTTTAGTTGGTGATGATGATTTTTTTCGTGTTCGTTTTTTACTAATTGTATTATTATTATTATTATTAGTATTATTTAAGTCTTTTACATTAAACTGCCAAGATGGATTGCATAATCCAGATACATTTTGCCATCTTAATCTTAAATTTATATATTTTCCAGAAATTGTAGGAAACATAATATTTTCATTATCAACAATTACTTCATTTGGGGCATTTTTCAATATAAAATCTTCTCTGGGAAATTGATCTAATTTCCAATATAATTCATTGTTTTTAAATTCACATAGTAAATATATTTTGTCTTTTGGTTTACCATTACTGGATGTTTTGTCGATAGGTTTTTGTTTTGTCCATATAATATCTTGTAAATAATTAATTAAGTCATCATTAATAAAACCACATTTCATTAAATTTAAATAGTCTTTAATTGTTTTTGATACAATTTTTTGTTGTGCTTTATAACTTTGAGATTTACCTTTGGGTGAAAGTTCATAATTTTCACGAATACGTTTTAATACTTTATTTACTTGATTATTATTAGTTAGTCCTGTTGTTTTCATAAGTTCAATGTTTTTTTTTGACCAAACACTTTTACCAATCGTTTTTGAATATGTCGTCATGTCTTTTTTTGTTAAATCAATTTTTACTCCTACAAGTTCAGCTACTTCTCCTAATCCTTCATTAAAATAATATTCATGATACGGTTGTTCAAATAAAGGCTGTGATACATTGCTTACTTGATAAAATTGAGGCAATTTTCCTAAACTGGATTGATGTTTATATTCTAATGGAATAAAAGTCCTTTTTGTTTTAGATTCATTTGTAATTCTAACAGCAAAATCATATGAATAACGACTTCCTCCACGTTGTCGAATATGAAATGTACCATCTGTTTGTAATCCAGTTTCTTTTTTATACATATCTTGTAATTTACTTTTTATTTTTAATGATTCTTTAAACCAATGTGTCCATCGTGGTTGATAAACGCTATCTTTATTTAAATAAGAGTGTGATTCATTCATTCTAAATATGAATTCAATCAGTTCTTCACGCATATCATTATTTTTTTTATTGTTTGCTTTTTTAACAGTATTTTTGTTACCATTCTGATGAAGTATTTTTTCAGCATGAATATCTAAAAATCGTATGTCGTCTAATTGTATAGGCGATTTTTGTTTTTTTTTTATTGTTTTTACTGGTGTATTTGATAAGCTTTGCAATACAGACATTATATAATATATAAACAAAAATATATTTATTATTACATTATTATGTTTTTGTTTGTTTATTTAAATATTTTTGCTTCTTTTTTTCTTTTTTACTTAACTTTTCTTGCTTTTTTTCTTTATTTTGTATTGTATTAGCTTTTTGTTCTTCAGCAAAACGCACACCTCGAGTTGTATTTTTGCCAAATTTTTTAAATGTATTTTTCTTTTTATCTTTTTTTGTAGAACGATTACCAAAGCCATCTTTTTTACCCATTGTATTTATATATATATTGTTTGATTTTATCAAAGATTATATATTTATTTCAATTTATTAATAATTTATTTGAATATATTTGTATGTATGTATGAAGAGTTATTGAATAAACACTTTTTATTAAATGCATCAATACGTAGACTATTAAATGTTGTTATAATATGAACTTTTTCTTTTGCTCTAGAAATAGCTGTATATGATATTTTACATCCGTTCCTTTTAAATGTATAATGTGAATCTAATAAAATACAAATAATATTTCTAAAAGTACTTCCTTGAGATAGATGTGTAGTCATACAATACGCCTTCTTATATAATGGCGAATATAATGATTCAACATGTATAGTTTGAAATATATTATTGTCGAATTTAATAATAACTTCTTCATTTGTATAGTTATAACTATATATATAACCTAGAGAACCTTTATATATTGGTGTTTCATTTCCATCATCATCCGCAATATACATATTGGTATTTGCTATGATCCTATCATTTACCCTGTATTCATTTATATATAACTTATTTGATTCATTACTTTTAATAACTATATTCTGATTTGTAATAGGATTGCGAAGATTCTGCATTTTAATATTAATATGATTAACAGAACCAATCCATTTTTTAATATCATCATTATTACTGAAATTTTCACGTGTATTTGGGTCACCATTTTGTGTAACTATTATCATATCATTCTCAAAATAATTAAAATTTATTTTTCCACATATATCTTTTACTTTCTGTATCAATTCTTTACTATTCCAATTTTTTTTATAGTGTATATTAATATTTCTATTAGTATTTATTTTTTTTATAGTATTTAAATTAAATGTTTTATTTTTGATTAATTCTAAAGTATATATAATATCGAGGTCTGTTGTTCTGTGAATTTTACTTAATTCATTATGGTTAAATAATTTGCTTTTAATTAAATCATATAGTAAATTACCATGTCCTATAGATGGAAGCTGATTTGGATCTCCAATTAATATTAATTTTGTATAACTATATCCAAATTTATGTTTTATTAATAATAATATATTATAGAATGTTTTCATATCTACCATTGAAAATTCATCTAATATTATAATGTAATATTCGTTATTTTCATTATAAAATTCTTTAAGTTTTTTATTATGAATTAATTTTTTTGCTATAGTTCCAGTAATAATATAATCATTGTTCGAAAAAGACGTTGCTAATTGTTTAGATGCTGTTCCTGCCAAAGCACAAGCATATATGTTAATATTATTATGACAAGCGTTTTTAATGATCGATTTACAAGTATGTGTTTTACCCACACCAGGTCCTCCTGTTAAAATAGATATTTTTGACCTTATTGTAGATTTAACTGCTTTATTTTGACTTTCAGTTAGGTTAGTATCTCGTGTGTAGTTAATTGGTATTATGTTTTTATTAGAATTATATAAAATTAATTCTTTTTTTATATTATTTTCCAAATCAATTAATTCATTTGTAGAATACATTATCATACCATTATGTTTAACTTTAATTAAATCGTTATTTTTTAATAATGAATTAAAATTAATATTAATATCAAATATATTTTCTTTTAAATATTTTTTTAATTTTTTTTCAATTGTAGATTTATGTAATATAGTAGAATTTTCGCCAAAACATATATTTACAGCATATTTTCTTATAATTTTTTCGTTTACTGAAATATTAAAATATTTGTGTATTTTTTCTGCTTTTTTTATTGTTATAAGTTTATTATTGTATAATGTGAATATATTTTCAGATGTAATATCATTGTAATCTTGAAATAATAATTTTAAAGGATTAACAAAGTCTTTTATATTAAAGTGTAAGCAACTTAAATTACAACCTTTTTCAACTATGTTTGATATTTGTTCCATATTATATTTAAAAGGTTCTTTTTTTAATCTTAACAAATCTTCTTTTTCAATATTAACATGTATATTTTTACATTTTTTTATAAGTCTATTGAGTGTGATTTCTAATTTTTCATTTTTACCAATAATATCAGGTTTTGTATTATTGACATGTAAATATTCCATATTATTATTATTATTATTAATAATATGGAATATTTAAGTGTTTTCAATTTATTTCAATTTATATCAAGTTAATATTTATTCTCCAAATGGCTTCTCTTATTTTAACTTGTTGTATAAAGTCGTTAAATTCAAGTAAAGAATTAGAACCATATAAACTTTTAATTAAACTATATTCATTACTATTAGCAACGTTTATTTTTGAACTCATTCTAACAAATACAGATAAATCATCTCCACCATAAATAGGAAAATTATATACTTCCCCACTTACTCTATTTTGTATTCTAGATGGTCTTTCATTTTGAATTTGTGAAAATAAACTTTTAAGATATATATTATTATCTAGAAAATCCATAGTAGTAATTCCTTGCTTTAATATATTAATAATTTGCTGTTCTAAGTTAGAATTATTAATTTGGTTTCTTATAGATGTAATATTTGTTAATACACTTTGTGTATTTGGATTATTTACTAAGACGTCACACACATATTGAATAAACATATTAGATAAGTTATTGGATACAGTAGGGTAATTTGAAACAAACCTTCCTTCATTATGTATTAAATTTGTAGTTAATATATCTTGTCTAATGCTATTTGTAAGGTTTGTTATTCTTTTTGGTTCATAAATAAAATACGCGCGGTTATTAATTAATTTATATTTAATATATTTTGCAAAGTCTCTAGCAGTAGTATGATTCGCTATCATTACAAAATTATATGTAGATTGTATATTACTATAAGCAATATCTTGTGTGGTTTTTATTCCTTGAACATCTAAATACATTGGAGTGTATGTTCTAACTGTAGGTGAGTATGGGTTAAATATTAGTCTATTTTCTGGACCAAGTTGTAAAGAACCTAATATACTTAAACTTTCTACCATTAATTTAAAATATTCTATATCTAACGTTAAACTACTGCTGGCAGGTATGGTTAATTTTCTATATCCATTTACAGATATACTTGAATTCATTGTTGCCACAACATGTGTATTCTCTGGTATAGTAATATGTTCTCCAGCTTTTGGAGGTCTTCCTGAACTCCAACTAACCGGATCATCCCATAATGTAAATTTGTTTGGAACAGCATTAGCAAAGTTTGTAAATATTCTACTACCAGCTGTAGTTTTAATTTCTCCTAATAAATTTATACTATTCGCCATCAATATGATATCTCTCCCAACAAACACTAATTTTCCATTTCTAGGAACAATAATACGATTATATCCTTCACTTGCTATACTTCTCTTTGTTATTTTTATAATAGTATTTTCAGGAACAATAAAATCACCATTTGCTTGTGGAATACCAGAAGCGTCCCAAGCGTCTAAATCATCAATATAATACGTTTTGTATCCCGGATATAATAAATAGGTATTTCTAGGTCTATCAGAATACAACTTTCTAAAACTACTATTTTTTCCTAATTTCAAAACACCTTCAATAGTAATACCATATGTTTTAAATGTATAATTATAAACATTTACATATAATATACTCGTTGACGGAATTGTTAATGTTTCAAATACAAGACCATCAATGCTTTCAATATTATCAACAATTACCATCATATTTTCTGGTATAATAATATTTCTTCCTGCTATTGGTACAATATTGTCTGGCCATATAGTAGCATCATTCCAATATTTTGTTGTAATTCCTGTTTCGGATACATTATTTACTACTATTTTAGAATTACTTTTAAAAATTAATTCACCAATTACATTAGGATCTGTATTTAAATATAATATTACATTTTCTCCTTCTGTAATAACTTTTCCCGTGTCGGGAATATTTAATTCCGTATAATACCCAGATGATATATTTGTAGACGTCATTATTATAGTAGTATCTAGAGGAACATTGATATTATAGCCAGGTGCTGGAACAACGCCATTATCCCAAGCACCAGAAACATCAAAATAATATTGAAATTGTGATCCGTCCGTAAGTATATCATTATAAATATCAGAATCACTTATAATTTCGACAGAAGAGCCTTCTGCTAATTTTAATGTTCCTTTTAAATCAAATTCTTTTACGTATAATGTATAATAATTAATATTTATAAAAAAAACACTAGATGATGGAACTGTGAGAACATTATATGCTTTTAAAGATATATTTGAGTTATTGTCTACTATTAAAATTGTATTGTCTGGAATTGTAATATTGTCTCCTTCTTGTGGAACTCCAGCTGTTCCCCAACTGGTAGAATCATGCCAAAATGAATATTCACGATTTCCAGATATATCTGAAACAATGATTTCACTGTTTTCAGCGGATACAACTTGGCCATTGATAGTTGGTACTTGAGATAAATATAATTTTGTATTTGTTTCTACAAAAATTAATCTAGAAGTAGATGGAATAGTTAAACCAGAATAACTATTTCTAGATATATTGTATCGAGTAACCTTTATTGATGTGTTAGGTGGAATATTAATAAAATCACCTGCTTCTGGTGTAGCAACACCATTACCAAAAGCATTTGTATCATCAAAATAAAAAGTATTCATAGTTATATTATCTTAATATTATGTTTTAATAAATTATAAGTATAAAGAGTTATTTGTTACTACTGATTTTAATGTTAATTTTGGTATTTGTTGTATTAACGATAATAATTTTACATTTTCGGTTAATTCTGCTACCTTTTCTAACTCGTTTACCATATTATTTATTTTAAGTATAGCTTTTACAAAATCACCTAAGAATATATCCCAATATTCGAGTTCTTCAAATATTTTACTACATTCATTTTCATTAGAAGCATTACACCATTTATAAACGATTTCACAAACATTAAATTGTATTTCATAGTTTTTAGCCAAACAACTACAATAAAATACTTCAATATCTAAATATTTATTAATATATGTTTTAATACTATCTATTTCTTTTTTACAACTATATGGTATATCTAATATTGTATGGTCATACACCTTATTTTCATCACTTACTCGAATGCTTGTAAATATACTTAATATAACAGTAATCTCATTTGGAGTTAAATTTATGAATGTATCTATATTTTCTAAAATATATTCAGACATAGATAGAGAAGGCATTTCTTGTATAATTGAACATACAATACCTTTTGTAGTTAGTTTTTTATCGGTATCTTCTATAAAATTATTTTTAGTCAACATATTAATCTGAGTATTAATATCATTCTTAAAATAATTATCATCTTGTATTATAGATTGGTTAATTTTAAGAACTTGCGATTCAAGTTTTTTATATTCTATTATTATTTGTATATCTTTTTCCAAGTTTTTCTCACCCCATTTTTTAACGGTTTTTTTATATTTTTTTATTAATGATTGAGGAACTTGTTGATTAAATGTAGATACTGCGTTATTCATATAATTATAGTAAGCAAGAGCAGAATCATATGACGTTATAAAATCATAGTTTTCTAATTCTAATTTTTTTGTTTCATAATCCATTATTATTATTTTGTGTTGATTTTTAAGATAGGTTTGATGATTATTTGTTTCACTATACATCATACTCTTTTTTAAATACTCGTCCATATCTGTTTTATTTGTGGTATACATGTATCGAAGTATCATACTGGGAGAGATGTTTATTTTTGATTGTATTTCTTGTGATGTTCCATTAACTATTTGTCTATAATGATCAACATTTATATGATTTCTATTTATAAAGAAGTTATTTAAATGAAATATGTATCCAATAGTATCAATTCCTCTTCTTCCAGCTCTACCAGCCATTTGAGTATACTCATGCGGAAATAAACATCTATAACCATTTTGAGTATATTTTTTGAGTGATGTAAATACAACACTTCTAGTAGGCATATTTATACCAACGGCAAATGTTTCGGTAGCAAATAATAAACGAATGTATTTTTTCTTAAATAAAATTTCAATCATTTCTCTAAAAATAGGGGTAACACCAGAATGATGAACAGCTATTCCTTTTTCCAGCATTTTTACTAATTCAATATACTCTTTTAAATTTGTATATTCTTTCCAGTTAGGTAGTTTTGAGATTAATATTTGCTTGCATTCTTTATTAATAATGGCTGCCTTATTTTCATCATTATCGAACAGTGGAATTGTTATTTTTTTAGCATATTCATAGCATTGTTTTCTTGAAAATACAAATACAATGCCAGGCAACATATCATTTTCTTTTAAATATTTTACCATATTGTTCATAATAAAATATTTATTAGAATTTACCTTTTTGTATTGGAATAACGCTTTGTCTACTTTATTTATAGTATGAACTGTTTCGTCATTGAAAATACCATCTTTTTTTAAAACAATTGGTTTATTAATAGAATTTTCAATTAGTTGTAGTGTTTTATCTGTTATTTTCTTTTTTGCATTTTCCGGTATTGTATAATATAAATGATGTATCAATGGAACAACTCTTTTATTGTTACTACATAAATAAACTTCTTTGTTGTTAGATTGACTCATTAATAAACATAGTTTTTCTGGATTTTGTATGGTAGCAGATAAACCCATGATTTGCGTTGTTTCAGGTAATAACATTATAGATTCTTCCCATACATGCCCCCTATATACATCATTTATGTAATGTATTTCATCATAGATAACACAAGCTAATTCATTTTTAATATCCATTTCAAAATCTAATGTTACATTTTCCCGTGTTTCATCTTTTTCCTTCATTTGAAACAAGTTATTTCTTAATATTTCAGTTGTCATGATTAATACATCTGCGTCAGGGTTGTATTTTATATCTCCGGTTAAAATACCAAATGAAATATTTTCAAATTTTTGATTAAAATCATTAAATTTTTCATTACTTAATGCTTTTAACGGAGAACAATATATAACCTTTTTTCCTTTGTCTACAAAATAGTTAATCGCGTGTTCTGCTGGTAATGTTTTACCACTACCTGTGTGAGCGGTAATTAATACATTTTTATTTTCATTTGTGGCTTTGATTGCCCATTTTTGAAAATTGGATAATTCAAAAGGATATTTGTCAAATGTGTAAGTATTATCTTGAAATGGTATTTTGCAGTGTGTAATCATTTTTACGATATAATAATATAAATATTTTTAATTAATATCAATTTATATTATTTAATTAAACGTTCTTTGATAAATATAATATATAAAGAATATGAAATAAATGATAATATTACTATGGATGTGTACAACATGTTTTCGTTTTAAATAATATTATTATTTGTATAGATTATCAATTCAATTTAATTACTTTAATAAAATATAATAATTATGAAACTAATATAAAGCTTATTAAACTAATAATTTATAATGTCTAGTAATACTAAAAGTTCTAGTAATTTCGATCGCAAACACGTTTTTGTAGGTAGGGTGAAGTGGTTCAATAATAAAAGTGGTTATGGATTTATTACATCTTGTGATGATAAAAATAAAGACGAAGATGTATTTGTTCACCATACAGGAGTAAATGTAAATCAAGAACAATATAAATATTTGGTTCAAGGTGAATATGTCGAGTTTAAACTTTCAGATACGGTTGAAGGAAGTAAATATCCTTATCAAGCATCAAAAGTAACAGGGATGTGGGGTGGTAAGTTGATGTGTGAGACAAGAAACGAAAATCCAATTAAAAAAAGAAATCTAAAAAAACCAACCGAAACACGATATACTTCTAGTCAAACTGCTTAATATTAACATAATAAATTGATTTAAACAAATTATTATATTATACTTATAAATGGAATCTAAAAATGTATCAGGTGAGAATAGTGTTGTTGTTCAACAAGAATTTAGTCAGGTTTTGGCTCAATTAAACGGTTTAAAGACACTATGTAGTTCAGTTATTAGTCAAATAAAAGGATTGGAAAAAAATGTTAAAAAACAGATGAAGAAGTATGAAAGAGATATTAAAAAACAATCAAAAATGTCTAAAAAGAAACCGTCTGGATTTGCTATGCCAACAAAGGTATCTGAAAAGTTGAGTAATTTTATGGGTTTAACTGAAGGACAACAAGTAGCTCGAACAGAAGTAACAAAGTATATTATTAATTATATTAAAACAAATAATTTACAGAATCCAAATAATAATCAATCTATTATACCAGATGTAAAATTAAAATCTTTATTTGACAATCATGACGGAGAAATCACATATTTTAATATTCAAAAACACATGAATAAACATTTTATTAAATAAATTATTAAGTATTAATTTTTATTTTTTTTATCTGGTATATATTCTTTAAATTTTTTTTCTAATTCGTTTATCATTGGTTTACAATTGTAATATGTACCAACATAAACGCCAGAAGCAAATCCTACTAAAAATCTCCACATAATATTATATAATATTAATGTATATTATATTATGTTTCTAGATAATGAAAATTTAAAATATAAGTATAATGAAAAAATATTTGGATTAGTAGTGGCTTACATAGTAGCTTTATCCATTATAACTGGTCTTTATATGGCTGGTGCTAATAAGGCAATTATTATAACTGCTGTTGTTGCTTTTATGTTTAGTGACCCATTATCTCATTTATATGCGTTTTATATTTCTAAAAAAATGGAGAATTTAGATTGGAATGCGTTTATGTTGCAAATATTCATTCATATTTCTATTGTTCTATTTTTTGTTATTTCAAAAACAATTAAAACCGCATTGACGTTGAGTTATTTGTCTTTTTTAATATGTGCTACATTTATTTTGTCTTACTATAATTTTAGTATGTATCAATCTACTATTGTTATTGTTGGTTTATTATTAGTTGTATTTTTTACTATTTTTATGGAACGAGGATCTAATAAATTATTAAGATTATTTAAATATTTATAAATATAAATTATAATGAAAATACAATTATTATCGGATATACATTTAGAATATTATG
>Ga0228669_1000878_pt1 | contig 13902 bp, 19 predicted proteins | sample 84DmetaG_FD_182700 | JGI IMG/M metagenome (GOLD analysis project Ga0228669, IMG submission 182700) | Seawater microbial communities from Monterey Bay, California, United States - 84D | ecosystem: Environmental > Aquatic > Marine > Coastal | place: USA: California | collected 2016-10-11 | reverse complement strand
ATCAAGCGTCAATAATGTTACATCCAGCGTGCCTCCGCCAACATCATAAATGATAACATTTCTTTCTTTGTCTGACTTGTTGTCCAAACCATATGCAATTGCAGCCGCAGTAGGTTCGTTAATGATACGCAATACATTTAGTCCGCAGATCACACCAGCGTCTTTTGTTGCTTGGCGTTGGGCATCATTAAAATACGCGGGAACAGTGATCACTGCGTTTTTTACTGGTTTTCCCAAGTAGGACTCGGCAATTTGTTTCATTTTCTCAAGAATAAATGAACTGATTTCCTGGGGGGTGAAAACTTTAGGTTCATCTTTGTAGGTCACTTTTATTTGTGGAATATTATTTGGTCCAGATACGACGCTATATGGCATTTTCTTTATTTCGCGTTGGACTTGTTGATTGTCGAATTTGTATCCCATCAATCGCTTTGCATCAAAAACAGTATTTTCCGGGTTTAAATTGTATTGAGATTTGGCGGCTTCTCCTACCAATTTCTCTTCACTATTGAACGCCACCCACGAAGGGGTTGTTCGATTACCTTGGTCGTTTGCAATGATTTCTACCTTATCATTTTGCCAAACACCAACACAACTGTAAGTTGTACCCAGGTCAATACCAATAGTTTCTCCATCAATCGTTTGTGTAGTCATTTAAGATATATTTCACAATAACAAACATTATTTAAGTCTTTTTATTATGTCAGTTTTATCTGAAAATGGTGCTTTGTACTTCCAAAAAATAAATCTTTAATATAAATGAAACCAAAGAAATGTAAGAGACGAACGAACAAGTATACTAAAAGAAGACAAAAACAAAAACACATTGCAGGAGGATATACACGTAAAGAAATTATTGAAGGAGTATAGAGTACAATAAAGAGTGCCCAAAGAACGTTTGAGGATGCACGCATAGGATATCGTAATGCGATAGCTACATATGAACTTAAGAAACTATATGATACGGAACAAGGGCAGTATGTTTTCGAAAAGTTAGGTCGTATTAATTTTGAGAGAAATCCAAAAGGAGTATTAAGAGAACTAATTAATCAAGTTCTTCCGGCAAATGGGCTAATATTCGACAATGATGAAGCATACATTGGTAAAATTGGAGATCTAACTCAAGCATATGAAAAAATAAATTTAGATGGATTGAAAGATTTAAAATCAAATCATAGTGATCTACTTGATTTTTTTGAAAAGTTTCTACTTCTCCTTAAAGATGAGAAATATATTTCAGATATTTCAAAACACCGTAATATGAGTAAAGGACAAAAGAAAAGTAAAAAGAGAAACTCGATGTTTAATGAAGAAAACGTTACTAATAGCACGCTTTGAAGTTGGTGTTTTCATTTAGTAAAATTACTCATTATTACACATCATTGTAGAGCATTTATCACTTGCGTAGCTGGTGAGTGGTACACTTTTTGTTTTGTTTCCAATCTTCGGTGTTGCGGCAACCATTTTTCCTTGATTTGAAAGAACCTTACCTTTCTTCTTATCAATGTATCGTTGATAGCTGCCGTGTTTCACACCTTCATTTGTTCTTTCGATTATATTGTTGAAAGAACTCTTATGTTCTTGATATTGAGATGAAGACACGCCCTTTTGTTTCATTATTTCTTTTTGTATCGCATCTTGATCAAAACTACTATTCTCCATTTATTATTATACGATATTTTTATTTTAATATAGTATAATTACACACAATGAACCATGTATACAGGGGAGTAAATACAAATGTTCTGAACCCGCGATATGAACCGAATGGTTTGCAGTCCTGTATTTCTTGAAGAAGAATACTTTTTGAGGTTTCTTCCCAATTTGGTATATTTCTTATTGATTCGTATGTGATATATTCGGGATGTATTACTTTTCTAATTCCGGATCATATATGCCGCCATCGTTAATTTCACAGAACCGGTTCATACCAAACAAATTACAAGCAATCCATTTGAATATCCAAAACACTCCACCCCCTTTTTGTATTTTACTTCTATTTTTTAATGTTTTTTTATCAGATATCTTCCTTTTAGAAGGGGTCCTTTTTTTAACTATCTTGCGCGATGGTTTCGCTCTCCTTGATCGATTATTATTCCCACATTCAATATTTCTTCTAGTTTTCGCCATATATATATATATATTAGTAATATATTTCTAATCAAAATAACCGACGGTTTTTAAACAAAAGTTATTTTTAATTCTGAATACTTTCTCATATTTGACATTATCTGCATATACATAGTTAGTCATTCTCAAGCTCAAACCGCTAAACCGAATTGAATTCAAGAAAGCTTTTTTGTTTATTGTGTCTAAAAAATCGATTGGTTTCGATAAAAAATGATTATTCATCAATATATTTGTTTGTAATATAATAACGGCTATTGAACACATTTTAACTAACCATTTTTTTTAAAGGTCTTCCCATGATTCCGGTACATCGTCGCGGGGGGGGGGTAATGGACGACAATTATACTCCAATTCATTAAGAAAACAAGGAAAAATGTGTCGATCCATAATATGTTTTGGTTTATTTACATTAAGTGTTATGACACTTATATATTTTGTTAAAACTGGAAATTTCCCTCGTTTAGGTTTCGAATAATTGCACAACATCGCCAAACACAATAAAAATTGAAACTCGTATTGAATACTTGACGTTGTATGTAAAAACGAATATCTACAACAGAGTTTAAAATGATATTAGAATCTTACGTCTGTGCAAACTGCTCAACGCAAGATTATTTTAAGGATTTAAAAGCAGTATATCGCTGTGGAGACGCTTATGTATGTTCTAAAAAATGTGCAGACCGCCGTCTAGAAAAAATTATGGCATCCGATCCGTTACTTTCAAACTCATTACTTTGGGATCCACACGATAACTATCCACACGATAACTATCCACATGATAACTATCCACACGATAACTATCCACACGATAACTATGCCCACGAAACAATGGAATGTGCAGATAATGATAATATCTCAATTGAAACAAACAAAATTGAAATTACAAATATAAATACAACATATTTATCGAACGCCACCAATGACATCGCAAATGCACATGAAAAAGAAAATAAATATGTTGAAAGGTTGAACGACACGTTGGAGAAAAATATCGAATATTCTGAAAGAACATATCATGATGTAGAAAAAAAGAACGATAACAACCTATATAATAAAAAAATCATTGTTAACAAAAATGATGATAACAAAACAAATATAATAAAACAAAGACATGCAGTATTTTGTAACGCATGTTACAAAGTATTTGGACTTTGTATAGCAAGTATCATAATATTTACTTCATTATTAAGCTACACACATTGAGTAAAGAAGTCTATTTTGAAAATAAATGAAAGCGAACGAAATGCAAAACGGAAGTAGTCCTCTACTCTGGTATCCAAACATAGAAACAACAGCGTCGAGAAGGCACACCACTAATCCTATTAGACCAATTACACTAAAAAAATAAAAATATACACAATATTTTTTACTTAAAGGCGAAAGAAAGATGTTATCTAAGCGGTTTTCTAAATGATTCATTATATATTATCTTATGATAATAATTTGTCTTTATAAGTTATATTTGTCTTTATAATACTCCAATCGAAAAGTAAACATTTGGCGTTGGTCCTTCTAGTGTTTATGTATTTTTTATCATTTTACTCGCCGCAAGCAGTCCCGAGAATGTCAATACACAGTGAAACAAAATGTGATAATTTACCCATTGAACATTACCAAAACTCGCCAAACAGTATAATTTGTATGTTGTAATAGCTAATACTGTAAATATGGTATAATCATAAAAACCATGAACATTTGTCAAAAAATAATAACAACCAACACCGCACATTATTCTTGAAGCAACCAGATCACAATCTCGTCTCCACCCTGGTTTGCAATCGCGCCAATAGTTAATGCTGGCAATTGTTGTCATAAATCCACAATATCCAGGTAGATAAAAACCATTAAAATAACAAACCGATGCAGGAGCTAAAAATAAACATGAAGACAACACAAGATATTTAGTGTACTTTTATATTCATCTTTAAAATAATTTATGAAGACAATATAGGTTATATATTATATGGTCGACAAAAACAACTTTGATGTCATCGTTGTTGGTGGAGGCATTGCTGGAATAAACACCGCTTTGAAAGCATCAAACGGAAAGAAAGTTTTATTGTTAGACGAACGAAACTACTGGGGAGGTAGAATTGTTACTAAATATCAACCTCATTATGAGGTCGGTGCTGCCCGTTTGAGCAATAAACATGCACTGTTAAATAGATTGATAAACCGTTATAAAATGAATAAAATACCCTTACCACAAGCAATAGACTATATTTTTAAAAGAGATACAGAAGACAAACTGTTTGTGTGCGACGCACATAAGGAACTAGACAAGTATTTTCGAAACTTAGTTGTAATGTCTAAAAATTATAAGTCATCGGAGTTGAAGAAAATGACCTTATTTGATTTTATGAACAGTTGCAATGATGAAGAAAAATCCGAAACTATCGTTTCCATGTTCGGCTACTATTCGGAAATAAAAGAAATGAATGCATATGATGCCCTCAATTCATTCAAAAATGATTTTGTCAACGTGCAATACTATATTCTGGAAAAGGGTTTGTCTTCACTGTGCAACCAAATGATAAAAGAAGCTGAAGATAATGGCTGTGTTGCCGTATTGAAAAGTTTTGTCTCACAGGTTAGAAAAAAGGATGAAGGGTTCGAAGTAAAGACAAAAGACAACAAAGCTTACTATGGAAATAATATTGTGTTTGCTGTTAAAGGAGCACAACTGAAATATTTTCCATTATTAAAATCAATTCATAAACACACAAAGGCAATTTACAATGCCGAATTGTTGAGAATATATGCAAGATACCCATGCCGCCAGTCGGGTTTTTGGTTCGACGGAATGCGTAGGATGACAACAAACAGTTTTTTGCGACAAATCATACCCATTGATTATCAATCTGGATTAATAATGATTTCGTATACTGATGGCAAAGATGTTGCTGCATTCAAAGACAAAAGAGGGAAATTGTTAAGTGAACTAAAAATCAAGACAAAAATTCAAACTGAGCTGAATGAGTTGTTTCAGTCAAATATTCCACAACCGATATATTTCAAAGTACATTATTGGGCAGTAGGAGCACATCACTGGAAACCTGGTTTTGATTCGGATGCTATTAGTAAAGAAGTCTTGAACCCGATGAAAAATGTATTTGTATGCGGAGAAGCGTTTAGTAAAAAACAGGCATGGGTCGAAGGAGCCTTAGAAACTTCTGAACTAGTTTTGAAAAAAATAAAGTAGTTATAATGTATAGTTTTTGATATACTAATGGATGGTCGAGAAACATTAAAACGGGGACGACAGAATAACAACCCAAATAGTGATAACCCACCACCTATTAACCCTAACCCTAACCCTAACCCTAACCCTAAAAGAAAAAAAGGTTTAAAAAACGCTGTGAAGGAGGTAATGATAAGCAGAAAACCTCCAGATTTTCCATTTGTTGTGGAAGACGTACTAGGAAAGCTCGAAGGTGAAGACCAAGGAGTTGGGTTCCTCAAATCATTATTTGATCAAGATTTTGAAGATTTTAAAAATCAGTTGGACCCTTATAAACCTTTAGTTGTAATTATCACCACTCACGGTTCATTGAACAACCGACAAAATGATACATTTTTTACACCTTTGAAAACTTAAAATGCTGACTTAATCCAAGTATTTTTTAAGTAAAAAATTATATATTAAATTATTATAATAATATAATTTAATGTCTAAAACAACAGAACGTAAGGGAAGATTGTGTAACCAAATAATACGTAATTTAGCTTTAAGTATTCTTGCTAAAAAATATGATTTATACGTAGAATATTCTAATTATGATAATATAAATAATAAATTAGGAATAGAATTATTTATAGGTAATAAAAAATATGATAAAACAGTAAGAATAGGTGAAAAAAATTATATGAATTATTTTAATAATAATATTATAAATGATGCCAATTTTAATTTTATGGGAAATTATTTTCAAAATGAAGAAATAACTACTATATTATATAATCATTTAACTAATAACATGAAAAATATAATAGATAAAAATCCTTATAAGGAACGATACAATAATAATAATGATATATTTTTACATATAAGATTAACTGATGCAAAAAAATGGAATGTAGGAATAGATTATTATATACACTGTATCAATTCCCTAAAATATGAAAATATATATATAGGTTCTGATAATTTTAATGATGAGTTAATAAACAAACTAAAAACTTTATATCCGTCGGTTATTTTAATTGATAAAAATCCAATTGAAACAATTCAATTTGGTAGTACTTGTAAAAATATTATATTATCACATGGTTCATTTTCAGCAGTAATTGGATATTTAGGTTTTTTTTCAAATGTATATTTTATGAATAAAATTCCTAAATGGTGTCCATTAGATATGTTTATGAATAAAAATTTTATCCCTATTAGTTTAAAATAATACAAATATTAATTTTTTAAATCGGCATTTTAAATGTTCAAAGGTGTAATAGAGTTGTCGAATTTGCAGAACAAATAAAAAGAAAGGGAATTTGATTGGTTAAAACGGCTAACTAAAAATGACGAGAAGAAATTAAAGCAACATATGTCAAAGCCAATATAGATGGTCATTTTCAAGAATATTGTCCTGCAGACGCTAAAATATTTCAAACCAAAATAGCAGAATGGTTTGAAATTGGCGATTTTTCACCTGAATCTATTGGAAAAATTTCAACAGAATTGCATCATGCTCAGTTTGGAAAATATAATGAAAATCTCATACAATCTATTGAAACCGATAATTTTCATATGTGGCGAATGGCAAATATACGGGGAAAAACATGGCCAGTTAGTGAACAACTATTCACTCCATATGGCTCGATAAAAGTTCGCCCGCGGAATGACAAAGTTTTTTCATTATCAGATGAAGAAATCTTCGGATATAATTGGACAGATATGTTAATCCATGTTGTAGGTAAATATGGTGAACTAATACCATTTCCTCGGCTTTTTTCAGATCATGCTCATTTGTTTGGTGGTGCGGAAACTCGAGGAAATCGTAAAATTATTACTTATAGTAGACTAGTGCTTCTAATGTCTAAGTTTATGTCTGAGTTTAATAGAAACCTTATTTTTTTTGATTACACTTGTGGGACTGGTAATCGTGCTGATGGAGAATTCCATGGTCCACATCTATCTGATCCTAATCTTATTTTTCGAGATTGCAGAAATAATGAAAAACAAAACTGCGTCGTGCAGGGTGGCGCACCAAAAACAAAAAAGCGTAAAACAAAAATGTCCCAAAAATCCAAAAAACTAAAGGTTTATCTAATAAAAAAGGTAAGAGCCACAAATACGCAAGGGGTCACAAATACGCAAGGGGTCACAAATACACAAGGGGTCACAAATACACAAGGGGTCAGAAATACGCAAGGGGACATACATACACAAGGAAAAACTAATCTATTATACCTGAATGAGGAGACCACTTTGCGTGCATTTATTTATGATGCATTACATGTTGAAATATAACATTTTTAATCAAAATATATAACATAATATTCGATACAGATATCGGCAAACTTTTAACTCTATCTTGTTTTTTCGACAATGACAAGTTGATCAATTCATAAAATATTATATAAAAGTAGGACGTATCTTCACTATTTGTCAGATTATAAAACTTCAGATAGTACAAAATATCATTTGAAATATCATCCGTAACAACCGATTTTATATTGTGTATGATTACACTTTTGTCGCTTTTAATGTCCTGGTAATTTCTTTTTACAAACAACTTACACTGAACCCGTATCTTTTTACAAAACTTGTTGTGATGAACGCGGGGTGGAAATGCTTCACTTGTTCGAATATTTGACACCATCGTAAGGAGTAGAAGCATGATTTTGTAGCGAATATTCATCTTCGTATAGTGTTGATTGTTTCACGTTACACTCAATACTATATTATGTTTATTTCAATTTTTTTTAAAACTGTCTTTTTTGAAAATAAATATACTATGTGCTGCCTTGATAACTTCAAGAAACCCCCCACTTATTGGAGGACAATAATACAAAGCGTGATAGAATAATGTATAACCTGTTATATAGCTCCCGTATTTGATAATACTTTTCATCAAATACTTGATATATGAATATAATATTTTCAGCAGTGTTTTTATACGAAAAAAATTGATATTCTCACGAGCTTCTGTCTAATAATCATAAAATGAACTCAGAACCAGAGACATTGGACACCCAGACAAAATTGCCATATGTTACAATTTGTACACCTACTTATAATCGACGCAACTATTTCAAAAGATTGATGAAAATGGTGCATTATCAAGATTATCCCAAAGAATTGATACAGTGGGTCGTCGTAGACGATGGACGAGATACAGTGGAAGATTTGGTGAAAAATCTAACATATGTCACATATATTCATATCAAAGACAAAACAGCCTTGGGTAAAAAACGTAATATTTCAAACGAACACGCAAAAGGGGACATAATTATTTACATGGACGATGACGACGTGTATCCACACACTAGGGTGTCTCACGCCGTTCAAGAGCTTATGATAAATCCGCATATACTTTGCGCTGGTTGTAGCAAACTATATGTATTATTTGAAAAAAAAGGAGAAATACGACGATTTGGACCATATCACGATAACCATGCGACTGCAAACACGTTTGCATTTAAAAAAGAATTATTGAATATAACACAGTTTGACGATGATGCTATGAAAAGTGAAGAAAAAAAGTTCTTAAACAACTTCTCAATGCGTCTTGTTCAACTTGACCCATTAAAAACAATATTGGTAGTATCACATGAAACAAATACTTTTGATAAAAAATCAATAATTAATTCTTCCAAAAAATCAAAGAAAAATATTTGTGACTTTTCCGAAAAGTTCGAGCAATTATTATCATTATCATAATGGTATTTGTAAATATAAAGCACCATTAATTATTACAATAGACTATTCAAATGTCTCCATTTTTGGTATTCCATATATGAATTCAACCATAGAAAATCTACTTCCCCATCAATTTCTTCTTCTATTTCATACGTTAACAGTCTGTCAACGGTTAAATCTGCAAACATCGCGGTTTTGTTTATTGCTTCTACGTGTGCAGGGTTTTTGTAAGGATGTGGTAAATAAGACAAAATATACTGTTTGATTTCTTCTGGGAACTCCATTTTTTTACTGTTGAACTATTATTAATATAAAACTATTTCAATTTTATCAAACCACTATTCATGATAGAATATATATAAATCAATCTAAAATTGAAATATTATACTTGTCAACTTATACAAGACATTCACAAAGTTATTGTGTTGAAAATGACTGAAGTCAAGCATTTTCTCTATGAACAACCGTCTACCATGTTCGAAGCAACAGTCATTAAGCGTCCATCAAAAGAGTGCAAGTCCCCATATGTTGCCGATATCAAACTATATGCGAGCGAAGACGAAGAATACTTGGCGCACACCCCATCACTAGGTTGTTGTGGTTTGACGCATAATGGTTCTAATGTCTATGTGATCGAAAAAGAAAACCAAAAAATGTGTCAGTATAGCGTGGAATTATCGATTGTGAAACCGGGTATTCTTGTTGGTTGTAATCCAAAGATGTCGGAAAATCTTGTAGAATACACTCTCTCTGGAAATTTGTTCCCAAATCTTAGAGATATAAATAGTTACAAACGCGAAAAAAAAATACTTAACTCGAGATTTGACTTCTGGGGCTATGATGAAAATAATGTGGAGTTTATTCTTGAAGTAAAGACGTGTCCGTTAGTAAAATACGAAGCACAATACCAATCAAACGTTTCGTATTTTCCAGATGGATATCGAAAATCTAAAAATGTTGTAGTAAGTCCACGTGCATTGAAGCATGTTCAAGAACTGGAGAAAATGAAGATCGAAAAACAAGACAAAATAAGATGTATATTATGTTTTGTTGTTCAAAGAAATGATAGTAAGTTCTTTCGTATATCCGAAAACGATCAAATATACAAAGAGGCCGTGAAAAAAGCATTTGATAACGGGGTTGAAATAATAATATTGTGTTTCGAATGGGATGCAAAAGGAAGGGTTTATTATGTTGAACGTAATTTACCAATAATATGGTAAAAAGTAAAAATTATAGATTACTCAAGATATAATAAATTATGCCGATTGTAGCAATATCACAAACTACAACATCTCTAACGGATTGCGTGAATTCTACAACATCAAACTTGTTTTCATTTGTATCATATTGAAGATATTTGCTGGTTTCATTATAACGATTAAAAATACCTTTTACAAAAGATCCGAACATTTTTATTATATTGTAAAGTTGGCTTTATTTATTTTAAGTTTTTCTACAATAAGACTCTTTTTGTTGTTTTTTAAATTCTTCTCCACTCTCTTTAGTACAATGAAGATTTTTGTCTGGAGCCATAAACAATCCCATGTTTCTCAAAAGTGCATTTTTTAGTTTTTCATTTTTTTTCCCTCTGCAAGTAGAATTATAAGCTTCGACTATATCTTCAAAATATTTATCATTTAAAACGCAACGTTCTTTTTCTTTTCCATAATCTCTTATCAGTAGTCTGCTAATGCCTCTTGTATTAGCTTTTACTATACTTTCATAAGAACCCTCAACAGGGTTTTCCTCGTCATAAACCTTATCTGTTATATATTTTAGACTTTTTTCTAATTCTTTTAATAGTTGAGGTCTAGTGAGTTTTTTTAGTTCTTTTTTATCTATTTTTTTCAACTCTATATTATTTGTTTTAGATGTTTCTTCGGGTTCAAGAGGTTCACTTCCAATCTTCTTTAGATACTCTCCGAGTTCGGGTTCTTGGTGTAACATAATATGATCAAGTTTTTGTTCTTCTTCGCCGGGATATTGGATGTAATATTTACAACGCCTGTTCATTTTAGGCGGGTTGGAGTTTTTAACACGTTCCCATGACGTTGCACTTGAAATTATCATTCCTTCTTTACCAACATTTTTTCCTGTTATTATTCTGACATAATCTCTTGGAGGTTTGATGCTAAATCTTTCGCGACAAGGTCTTACGTCTTTTTCTACTAACTCTCTCCTTGTACTATTGTTAGATGTATTCAATTTATTCATAGCTCTCCTTGTACTATTATTAGCTCTCCTTGTACTATTATTAGCTGTCTTTGAATTATTATTAACTGTCATTGAATTATTATTGTTAACGTTATCTGGGTTTGAATTATTACCTTTAGCTGTGTTTGAATTATTACCTTTGGCTGTCTTTGAATTATTACCTTTGGCTGTCTTTGAATTATTATTAACTGTCATTGAATTATTATTGTTAACGTTATCTGGGTTTGAATTATTACCATTAGCTGTCGTTGAACCATTCGATTTTTTTTTTTTAGATTTCCTGCGTTTTTTTGTTTCGAGAGTGTGATTCGAGAGATTTTGTTTTTCAAAGCTTTCACCCTTTTTTTGTTTCTCCATTCGAGAGATTTTTTTTTTCAAATATTTCACCCATTCTTTTTTTTTTCTGCTTTTTTCGTAGCATTTTTGAATGAAGACCGACTTCTTTTTCCCGGTTTGAGCTTAAGGTGCTTGTACATACGCATTTTGTATAATTAATATATTTTAAATGATGTATATTTAGTGGTCAAAATTATCAAAACAAGCATCGTAATGTTTTGTTTCTTGTGTAAACAAGTTTGTAAACTTAATGGTAGAAGTGCCATAGTATGAGCTTTCGTCATACCACAGCGCATTGTCTTCTAATCCAGATAAAAATATCAGTTTCCTGATAGTATCTTGTTTTACATGATCAACCTCATTCACAGCACTAGCATGTTTCACAATATTGGTGCATTTTACCTTGTCAATATTTAGATTATTGTTATTATTTGATTTGTTTTGTTCCTTTTTCTTATCTGAAGACATTTTCTCGATTACTGAGATAAATGGTAGGCATAGAATAGTACGCATGTTATCCTATATATAGATAGGTAGATTCTTTATATTTCAAAATAAAATATCATCGTAATGTAATAATGAACTTCACTACCAGTAAAAGAAAACAAAACGAGGAGAAAGTCCTCAATATTATTCAAACCAAAACAGAACAGAAAATAAACGAAGTGATACAAGAAAAAGAACAACTTTCGATGAAGGTTCAGGAAGCTCATATTGAGATAGAAAATTCTAAAAAACGTTTCAAGCGTCTGGAGACGGAAAAAGAACTATGTGAAAAGAAGATTAAAAAAACTTTAGACGAAAAAGTTTCTATGGACAGAAAACTAAAAGAGGAACAAGCTAAAAGATTATACGCAGAAAAGAAATACAAAGAGGAACAAGCTAAAAGATTATGCGCAGAAAAGAAATATAAAGAAGAGTCACAAAAAAGAGAATCCTTAGAAAAAAAATTAGATGATGAAAAAAAATTAAATGAAGATTTATCCAAAACGCAAGCCGACAACGAGGTTAAGAAAGAAGCTTAACCCTTATTTATAAATATTTCACATTGTTCAGTAAAACTTGTAGCGATGTGTCTTTATTGCCCACGCACGTATTTTGTGAATAACAATCATCATTTCGTCGACGCGTGAATCTGCAGCAGTGACCGACAATTGTTTGCTTTCCCTTGTACGACGACAAACGTCACTTTTACGATGTTGTGAAATATTTCGCACCAATCTGTCACAGTGTGAACAACACTTCCATCCACGTTTCAGCTTTTCAGCGTCAGAAAGTTCAACATATTCTGGTCGGCGACGCATAAGTGCTCGACGTTCATGCTCTTGCGTTACCTCGCTTTCGCGAATGTTGGCAATCAAATATTCAACATGTTTGATTACCGAACGATTATCATTCAATACTTTTAGGTTATCACATGCCTGTAGGTATTTTCCGTCACTAATATGCGGAAGAACCATTTCAACAAAATCGAGCATTTCATTTAGCGCATTGGTAAAAGCGATGCTTTTCTCTTGTTCGTGTTTGCTAATAGACATGATCGATCTGTGGTCTGTGATATAGTGTGGTTATATGTGACTTACACTTATGACGAGTTGTTTCAATTTTTTTTTTAACAAATTCAAATAAAATTGAATTAAAATATTTGAGAATGTGAAGGTTACGAAAATCAAGTGATGAACTTTACAAAAAAACAAAACGAGGCTTTCGAAGCTTTCCTCAACGGTGAAAACTTGTTTATAACTGGACCTGGCGGGTGCGGAAAATCATATTTTATAAGAGAGATTTTCAAAACAGCAGTTGCAAATGGAAAAAATATAAAGGTCACTTCTCTCACAGGATGTAGTGCCATTTTGTTGAATTGTAAAGCTACTACTATTCACAAATGGGGTTATTTGGGTCTCGGAAAAGGCGACGAAATGTCCATATATAGAAGAATTGTTAAAAAGAAGCAAACTGCTAATTATATTGATACTGAAATTTTGGTGATTGACGAAATATCAATGTTAAATCAACATTTATTTGAAGTAATAGACTTCTTGTGTAAAAAAATCCGCAAGTGTGAACTGCCATTTGGGGGTATACAAATTGTTGCATCTGGTGATTTCTTCCAATTGCCGCCAGTTTGCCAAGATCAAAGCGACCCTTCGCATTCAAACTTCTGTTTTCAATCGGTCTTGTGGCCAGAAACATTTGAGAAAGAGTTTGCATTTGATGTTAATTTTCGACAAAATGATGATCCGGCGTTCTTCAACATTCTTCAAGAAATTCGTGTCGGTGCGCCCTCATTCGATACTGTAAGCACTTTAGTAGAATGTAGCACGAAAAGATATCACGAGTGCAGTGAACAAAGTAAACCA
>Ga0228669_1000848_pt1 | contig 14204 bp, 4 predicted proteins | sample 84DmetaG_FD_182700 | JGI IMG/M metagenome (GOLD analysis project Ga0228669, IMG submission 182700) | Seawater microbial communities from Monterey Bay, California, United States - 84D | ecosystem: Environmental > Aquatic > Marine > Coastal | place: USA: California | collected 2016-10-11 | reverse complement strand
CGTCGTCCCTAATGGTCCTTGCCCTGTAACTGTGTGCCAGTCATTTAGTGTTTATAATGATGGTCTTAATTGTCAATCTAACTGTGAGATGAATGATGTAGATGTTTGTGGTATTTCAGTAGATCCACAATTAACACTGGCATGTAGCTTTTTTAGTATATCTGTACCAATTGATTTAGTTGGAGCTGAAATTACTCCAAAATCACAATTAATAGGATGCGATGATGAAGAAGTTTTTATTGACTATAATTTTGAATTCGGAGGATTTAATCCAGAATCCGGAGGTGGAGGTGCTACGATAGGATCATTGCCAGGGATTAGTATCATCTGTGATGTATTCAATTTTTGTATCTGTATAGATCTTGGGTTTTTAGGTGATATATCATTTAGACCTTTCGAATCATTATATGATGCACTAAAATGTGATGAAACAATTGCACAAGTTATACTAACACTTCTAAGTGAACTTCTTGGTGGAGATGGTGGTGGAGCTATGGTAGTAGCAGATACAGATGGTGATGGAGCATTTGATTACGAGATCGAAGATGGATCTAGTCTATCTGGGACAAATGTTTCTGTGCCAGTAAATATCGATGGTCAAGGTGAATTAACGATAAGAATGGTGTCAGGATGGCCTAATAAACCAGCCGGAGTTTGTGGCACTGCTACAGTACCTGGGCAAGACTTATTGACCTTGCTACCAATTGGAGCGATCCCAATTGTAGGGCCTACCATTGTTTCGATATTAGAAGCAGCAAGTTGTAATGTAGACTTATCTTGGTCCAATGAAGAAACAGTAGTATATCCTGTAATAAATGGTAACGCACCAATATTTGTCAATTGTCCATCAGAAGGGTATACTTTCTCTCAGGACTTTTCTTGTGATACTGAGGCGAATTGGTCTATTCCTGTAGCCGTAGACGGCTGTACTGGAGAAGTTATTCCGTTTACTACCGATACGGGTACTACTGAAGGCTTAAGAAAAGTTAGTGGTCCAGATCCAGGAGATGATCTAGCAATAGGTATATACTCAGCAATATACGAGGCTACATCTTGTAATGGAATGACTACGCAATGTATTATCCCAATAATAATAGATGCGGGGGATCCACAATTAATTGCTTCAGATAATTTTGTAGTTTGTACAGATATTGATGAATGCGAGGCTACAGTACTCGGTCTAGCGCCTCTCAGGGGTATAGGCTGTAATACAGTAATTTCATACTATACTACAGGAGCAACTGTAGTAGGTTCTATGGCGGCACCAATTATAGGTGAAGCCAGTGGAGTTGATTTTAACTTAGGGCTAACTACTGTTAATTATATAATGACATGGTTAGATGCTCAAGGAATGACTCAAACAGCTACAGATGACTTTACGGTAACTGTAGAGGATTGTCAATTCCCAGTAGCAGAATGTCACTCTGTAACTGCACAACTTGATAATGAAGGTAATGTAGTAGTGACTGCAGCTATGGTCGATGCACTAAGCAGTGACAATTGTACATCGACTGCAACACTAGATATACAGATATCTAAGTCTAGTGGAATATTCTCTCCAGAAGTAAGCTTTAACTGTGATGAATTAGGAATCAACTTTGTAACACTAAGAGCAATAGACGAAGCAGGAAATGCAAGTTTCTGTCTAGCTCAAGTAGAGATCATCGATTATTTCGAAGACTTCATCTTGACTATGGACCTTCCAGAGTTATGTCTAGAAGCGAATAACCCAGAACAATTTGACTTTACTAATTATCTTAATGTCACTCAGCCGAATGGTACTATTATCTCTGCGGCAGATGTAATGGGAGTATTAGGAGGTAATGTGGTTGGACTATTTGGTATTACATCATTTATACCATCCTCTAACACATCAGGAGTAGCTATAGGTACATCATCTGCTGATCCTCAAGATATTGGCTATATCGATGCTTTTACTGGAGTATATACGCCAGGTACAGGAAGTGGATTTGTAACTATATCTTACATACTTACATTAGGTGGAAATGCATCCCAGGGTAATAATGCCTTAGACGGATGTTACAAAGTAGTACATGAAACATTTGAACTGAAGCAACCTCTAGAGATGGGATCACCAATGTGTGAATGTCTTGGCGTTAATTCAAGACAAGTAGATCTCGGAATTGTAACAGGAGGACTAGAGCCATATAGAATAGAATATGTAGGTGGTACTCTAGATTATAATGAAGATGGATTTGAAGATGATATAGATGGTATCTATACATATGATCTAGTTAATGGATATGATATCACCGATGGGATGGAAGATCTAGGATTAATGTGGTTAAATTATACATCACCAGTGTGGTCGATAACTATCGTCGATGCAAGAGGGTGTGAGATAGCAAGATCTGGATCATGTGATATCATAGATGAAACTGAAGGACCAGAAATAGACTGTAGAGGAACTAACGATTTCGATACAGAAGTATTTATCTGTGAGAGACAATACGCTTGGTTACATGCGATCCCTACGGATAATTGTGCAGTAACTCAGTATAGTTATACTATTACAAATCCTGATGGAACTATAGCAGGACCGTTTACTCTTGACGCATTAATAGATGATGCTAACACAGGCGTGCCATTAGAAGAATTGCAAAATGCTGAATACGAATTCGAAGCAGGATCTTCCACAATAACATATTATGCAGAAGATGCAGTGGGTAATTTTACTACATGTAGCTTCGTAGTAGTTGTGGAAGATAATGATCCTCCTTACTTCATCAATTGTCCTTATCCAGATGTGGTAATAGCTACGGAGACAGATCAATGTGATGCATTTGTCAACTTTGCCTTACCATTAGCTGAAGATAACTGTGTAATGCCTACTGTAACTCAGATAGATGATTTAGGATTGACTACAGGTGACAGATTCCCTATTGGAACTACGATCCTTACTTTCCAAGCCATGGATGGTGTAGGTAATAAGACGATTTGTAAAGTGAAAGTGACCGTAAATCATTTCGATCATGTACCGACTATAGCATGTCCTGGTGACATGACTCAAAGTAATGACGATTGGTTATGTGGTGCTGAAGTGAATAATATTAGTGCATTTGTAGAAGAACTATGTGCGGACGAATTAGTGAAAACTTATCAGATAGTACAAAATGGTGAAGTGGTAACTACAGGTCTAGATGACGCTAGCGGAACCTATTTCGAAGTAGGAGAGTCTGAGGTAACTTATAGAGTGCAAAATCAACCTCTACTACTCATAAGTGAAATAACTCAAGACGCTGATGCTCTTATTGGTGGTATGAATCCTCCTCCGATTGTTAACGAATTCCAATGCTTTAGTGATACATTATTTGCACTTGGAAATGGTGATGTAGGTGAAGGTTTAGTATATTATCCGGTAGATGATTTGATTTATCATTTCTCTGGAGCGACTGATGGTAATGAATATTTCGAAGAGATTTATTTCCCAGGTAAATGTGTTCAACCTAATCATCTAGCTGCCGATACTCATGGCCCTAATGCTGCTGGTCAGATTACAGGAATGGTATGGGATCCAACTACAGAAAAATTCATAGCGATGGATATAGATGGAAATATCTATACGGTATCGACTACTGGTGATTATTTACAAATTAGCACATTTGATCAAGCAGTAAGTCTCTCTGGATTTACTGTTGATGGTGCTTCTGTTTATGGTGTAAATGGTACAAATCTATATGAGTTTAATCCATTGACAGGATTTACGACTACTACGACAGTGTTGATGTCTTCTGGAGAAGCAATTGTATCAGCTACTGATATCGCAACTGATCCATTAAGTGGAGATACATACATTATATATACTACTGGAGCATCCGCCACATCATACATCGGTACGCTAGATTTAGCAACGGGTATGATCACTGAGCAGGGTGATACATTTATTGATTTCGGAGGTATCACTATTGATGCTACAGGCCAAGTATATGGAGTAAGTAGCAAAGCTGCGGGTTCTGATCTTTACACTATTAAGTGTGCTATTCCTGGAGATGATTATATCGAGATCACAAACTTTGGTCCATCTACATATGATGTTAGCTGTCTCAATATAGCTAGGACCTTAGTCAATGGAGACGAAGAAATATATGTAGTGCCTAATGGTATCGAACTTGCGCCAGGAGAAGTATTAGTACTTCACTATGGTCCAGGCGTAGATAATCAAGCAGGCCCTTCTTACTTCCTCAACTTCTGTGAAGGAACGGATCAGCCAGCTGGTGCAATACTTCCATATAGTATCTTCTTTGGTAATAATCAATTGGATGCGGTAGATATGTTAGCTGATGCGCAAGGTGGAATTATAAGAACAGGATTATTTGATACTGATTCTCCAGCTGATTTCGTATTAGCGGAAGATTGTCTTTCTATTACTCTTGGAGAATACAATCCAATTTATCCTCCAGCACTTGATAATGGCACTAATGCTTCATTGCAGTCAGAGCCAAAGTCTGTAGCTGAGTGTAGTTTCAAAGTGACAGTAGAAGATGTAGAGCCTCCTAAGTGTATGGAAATTGATGATATGAATCTATTTGTAGGTCCAGCACTCAATGCCGTAGAGGGCGAGTGCAACCAATCAATCATCTCAGTGCCAGATGGTAATGAGTGTATACTTACTGAAATTAACGTATCTCTTATAGGAGATATAGTGGGATCAGAATTTATTACAATAAGCCTGATCAGTCCACAAAACGATACACTTGATCTGTATGATCAATTATGTGTAGGAGATGCAGCGGTGGATATGACATTTGATGATGAAAGCGAAAATTCAGCATCTGCAATATGTGGATCGTGGAATGGAGACTTCAGACCACAGACAGAAATGTTGATGGAGTTTTATACTTCTAAGTTAGCTGGTGATTGGACATTATTTGTCAATATAGAAGCAGGAAGTGGTGCAAGTTTCAACCTTACTTCTTGGTCAATAGAATCTACATGTATGATGGATTGGGTGATGGAAGATGTAGAGTTAGAGAATGACCTTGGACTATGTAGTGCAGAATATACTTGGATACATCCTTACTATGTTGACAATTGTACATTCGGTTCTATCAGTGTAGATTATTTCTCTGATGATGATATCGATGTACCTACAGGTGGTCTTTTAGTAGACAACTTTAGAAAAGGTGGATTCGAAGTGACAGAAGTGTTTGGCGTAGGAACGACTACAGTACAATACACACTTGAAGATCTTAGTGGTAATGAGTCGCAATGTCAATTTGATATTGTAGTACTCGATACAGAAGATCCAGTGATCACAGAATGTCCAGGAAACATATTCGTGGCACTAGAAGGTGGAGAATGTAGAGAAGTCGTAAATTATGTAGTAGAAGCGGAAGACAACTGTGAAGTAGTATCTATCATAGGTGTGCCAGCAAGTGGTACATACTTCGAGATCGGTACTACAGAGGTAATAGTTACAGTAACTGATGCCTCAGGTAATACTTCACTCTGTGTGTTCGATGTGATAGTAGTAGAGTTCGAACCTACAAGTAATGCATTCGCTTGTAATAACGCAATAAACTTATCACTAGATAATAACTGTGAAGCGGTAATCAATGCAGATATGATACTAGAAGGTAACAACTATAGATGTTATGAAGATTACTGTATTACTATTACTTCGGAAACAGGAGTACCACATGATAATTTCTTCGATGTATCTGATATCAATCAAACCTTCAATGTATCAGTGTCAGATTGTTCAGGAGATATACAATACTCTTGTTGGGGAACTGTAACGATCGAAGAGAAATTTGATCCAGAAATAGGTTGTCCTGTGGATGTAACCATCTTCTGTAACGAGGACCCCGAAGCCATTGATTCTCTCACAGGATTATTACTTACTGGAGAGGCAATAATACTCAATTGTGAGCCTGGTGCGGAGATCACTTATGAAGATAATACTATAGATTTTGGTCAATGTTCTAATCCGAGAATGCTCATTACGAGGACTTGGATTGTCATAGACGCTGATGGAAACGAGGCACAATGTAATCAAGAGATCACTATAGCTGCTGTGGATTATGCGAGTATTATCTTCCCAGAAGATTTGGACTTGGATACTGCCCTAGAGTGTGAAGATGTAAGTGCAGACGAGTCCTTACTTACACCAGAGAATACAGGATACCCCACACTCAATGGACAGAATATTACTGAGGCAGGTTCACTTTGTATGATTAGTAAGAATGTATCAGATGAGATCTATGATATCTGTAATGGTAGTTATGAGATACTCAGAACATGGAAACTGAGAAATATGTGTGAACCATTATCAGTAACTAATCCACTGACACATACTCAGATAATTAAAGTGTTAGATACAAGTGCGCCTAAGTTTGCAGTATGTCCAAGTGATACGATTATGAGCGTAGCTCCATTGAACTGTGTAGGAAACGGCTTTTTAGCCATACCTCAGAGTATAAATGACTTATGTGGCGAAGTAGTGTTTGATGCTAATATTTATGGCGGAGGTGCTCTAGAGATTTCAGGAACTGTAGCAGATAATAATCTAAGTGTATTTGCAAGTAATATGCGTAAGGGCGATCACAGAGTAGAATACACTGCAGAAGATGATTGTGGAAATATTAGTGAATGTTCATTCATAGTAACTGTAGTGGATATTACACCACCAGTGGTAGTAGTTAAGCAAAATGTGATTGTAAATCTATCGACTAATGGAGACCCTGATTCTGGAGCGACTAAATTATTTGTAGGTTCAGTGGATCAAGGTTCATTCGATGGATGTACAGCAGTAAGAGTAGAAATCAGAAGAGAATCTGATAACTGTGGCATATCGGGGAATACTACATTTAATGCTGATGGGCATCCGACTGATGGGTCGCCTAATCCTAATGCAGCTAATTACGATTCAGATGATGGACAATCTGTTATGTTCTGTTGTGAGGATATTCCTGATGGTGAAGTAGAAGCCGTTGTGAAAGTAATTGTAAGAGTATGGGATGATGGTAACGATACAGGATTCTTCGGTGATGGAGTGGATCTTAATGGTGATGGTGATACACTAGATCCAGGAGAGTATGACAACTATAACGAAAGTTGGGTAGACGTAACAGTAGAGCAGAAAGATGTTCCTTCATTAGCATGTCCTTCTGACATAACTTTGGCATGTGATATGGATTATACTGATCCTAATCTAAGAGGAACAGCGATCTCGTCTTCATTATGTGGATCGGTAATGATTGATGTTACATATACACCACAACTTAATGCATGCGGACTTGGATTTGTTATAGCTACGTATTCAGTAGCTAGTTCGCCGAGTGTAACTTGTAGTCAGCGAATTACTTTAGAGAATCCTTATCCAACATTCGCTGAGAATAGTATAAAATATCCTAGAGATTTACCTACTAGTCCAACTGGTCAGCTTTCATGTCAAGACGATATACCTTTTGACGAACCGACCTGGACAGCTGGGCCGTGTGACTTCATTGGATATACAGAAGAGGTAGATACTTTCTTCTTTGAGTTAGATCCTGACACAGGATTGCCTGTAGATGAATGTTTTAACATCTTGAGGTCATTCACAGTAACTGATTGGTGTGTTTACGACGCGACTAATGGAGAAGGGGGAACATACTTCGGATCACAAACTATTACGATTACTGATAATGAAGCGCCCGTTCTTTTAGAATGTGAACCAACAATGTATGAAGTTGATGCTGATTGTGTACGAACAAGCACAGATTTAACTAACATGGCAGAAGACAATGGAGATTGTGCAAGTGATTGGTTGAAGTGGCAAGTATTTGTTGATACTTGGGCAGATGGTGTCGTAGATTATGAGTATAGCTCATTTTTAGCAACTAACACTAACTTCAACACAGATTCTAATAATAACGGTGTTGTCGATAAATTCTTGGCGCCAACTATGAGTGGTGAGCAAGTATCAGTCACAGTTTCTGAAGTATTAGAAGCAAGTTCGTTTAATCATATAGTAACTTGGAAGGTGACTGACGGTTGTGGAAACGTATCATCATGTGAAACTACATTCATGGTAGTGGATAAGAAAGCTCCAACACCAAATTGTGTCAATCTGAGTAGTGCACCTATGCCATCTACGAATACTTTAGAACTTTGGGCAATTGATTATGACTTAGGAGCATCTGATAACTGTACAGCACAAGAGAATCTAAGATTTACATTCTCAAATACATCACCAGAGAACGATCCTAACTATGATCCAGCTCAGAGAAGTAGTGCGATGACGTTTACGGCTCCTGAAGATTGTGGATTACAACCAATAGATGTATATGTATGGGATGAAGCTGGAAACGTTGACTTCTGTACAGTGACACTCTTGTTATCTGGAGAGGGATGTCCTGATAGTGGAAATAGAGTTATAGCTGGTACATCGGTTACAGAAGCTGGAAACGGAGTTTCTGAGGCACAAGTAATCTTAGAGGCAGAAATAGCAGAATATCCGTTGACACAGATGACGACAGAGGAAGGAGGATTTGCATTTACAGAAAATCCTGACGCGATTGATTATAGTCTACGTATTCAGAAAAACGATAAGCACACTAATGGAGTGAGTACACTTGATCTTGTATTGATCCAGCGACATGTTGTCGGTTTCCAAGAGTTCGATAGTCCATACAAAGTTATCGCATCAGATATCTCGAATGATGAAAATGTGAGTGCTATAGATATAGTAGAATTACGTAAAGTAATTCTAGGAATACAAGATGAGTTTAGTAATAATACTTCTTGGAGATTTATAGATGCTACACAACAGTTCTCAGATATCCTAGATCCGTTCCCGATTGATGAAGAGCGTGATATTGACAACCTTTCTAATGAGATGCTCAATGAGGACTTCATAGCTATTAAAATTGGTGATGTAAATGCATCAGCTACATTCAACGTAACTGGAGCTATAGCAGAAGTGAGAAATAGAGAAAATCTCAAATTCGAATACTAAGATAGATTTGTGAAAGCTGGAGAATTAGTTTCTATAACATTGAATAGTACAGAGTTTAAGGATATCTCAGGATTCCAGTTGACAATGGAGTTTGATGGCCTCTCATATAGTGGGGTAGAGTCTAAGTCTATAGATATGGCAGAGTATAATGTTGGACAGATAAAGTCTGATATCATCACTATGTCTTGGACTTATAGCATTATGAAAACTACAGCTACAGAAGAGCTATTCATAATCAATCTAATCGCAGAAGAATCTGGATACTTGTCAGATATGATTAAGATTAGTGATAGTATTATATCTACTGAAATCTATCAAGGAGCTGAATATGCAATCAAAGGTATAGAGCTCGGTGTGAGATCAGATAGAGTATTAACGGAGGAAATACAATTAATGCAAAATGACCCGAATCCATTTAAGGATAAGACGACAATTGCATTTAGTCTTCCAACTCAGTCTATGATTACGCTATCAATATTAGATGTAACTGGAAAAGTGCTTAGAGTTATAGAAGGCGAATATGAAGCTGGAAATAACTCGATTACCTTATTTTCAAATGAACTAGGGACATCAGGATTGTTATACTATACTCTCAAGACTGAAGGATTCAGCGAGACTAAAAAAATGATTTTGATCAATTAATATTTGGGTTTTTTTAAAAAATTAAATGACGGCAAGACGTAGGTTCTTGTCGTCATTTTTTGTTAATACTGGTATTATAATTTTGAGGAGTGTCTATTCTTGATGACTTACCATTTCATATATTTCTTTAAAAATTAACTTTATATCGGTTGCCATATTTGTAATAGTAGATCTGCAGGAAATTACGATGTATAAGGAATGGTGATGTTAGCCTTATGATGTAAGCTGCTAGACATATCTAAAAAAATATTATTCGATTATGATAATAAGATCAGAGTGAATGCGTTATAGAAATGTCGAACAAGTAATTATTCCTTTCTAGTACGAACAGAGCTCTATAAACTTACTTAATATACTAGTATACTTATTCAGAGTATAGATTTTTTGTGATAGGCTTTTTTATTTTTAAACATTAAAAATTTTACTTCCTATGATTTCAGCAAATAAATTAGAAGATAATATCCTTCAATATACTATAGATGGAGAAGTAAATGATAATGACATTGACGTATTCAATACTATACTTAGAGCCATGTCAAGTAGGCAAAAGTCTATATTGCTTATTGGTGAAATTAGGAATATGACTAATATTGATGCTATTAAAAATTATTTACGCAACAATGGGGTATCAAAAGCCATGACAAAGAAGCTCAAAAAATATGTATTGATTTGTGACGCAGAAGTTCAAGAATTTTTCAGATCAGTGAATACACTTTACTTTAAGAATATTCAGATTGAGTTTTTTCGATTGGATCAAAGAGAATTGGCTTTGGCGGCAGTACGTACTTGATTTTTCAACATATTTAGATAAATAAATAAGAGGACAAATTGATTTAATTCAATTTGTCCTCTTATTATCAAAATTCCTCCGCAACGGAAGTCACGAAGGGAATCTATTTTATATTTGCTAAACAAGCTAAACAGCTTTCTTTATAAAGGCTCAATCTCAATTAAAATGCCATCAGCATTCTAAATGCCTCTACTCTCTTGTCTATCTGCTCTTGATCTAACTTCTTCAGTCTATCGATAGAGAACTCTTCTACACAAAATGAAGCCATTGCAGATCCGTAAACAATTGCCTTTTTCATATTGTCAAAAGATATATCGTCAGTCTTTGCTAAGTATCCCATAAATCCTCCGGCAAATGTATCTCCAGCTCCTGTAGGGTCAAATACTTGCGCAAGTGGCATAGCAGGTGCATAGAACATATTACCTTCACTAAACAATAAACATCCATGCTCACCTTTCTTGATTACTAAGTATTTCGGTCCCATTTTATGTATTGCAACAGCAGCATTTACTAAAGAATATTCTCCAGTTAGCATACGCGCTTCTTCGTCATTGATAGTAAGTATATCTACTCTTGCAATAGCTTTTTTTAGGCTGTCAAGTGCAATATCTATCCAGAAATTCATTGTATCCATCACTACTAGCTTTTGTGAGCCATCTAGTTGATCTAATACAGAGTTTTGGATATCTGGCGTTAGATTACCCAGCATTACATACTTTGATGACTTGTAGCTCTCCGGAAGCTGAGGATCGAAATCTTCTAGTACATTAAGGTCAGTAACTAGAGTATCACGCTGATTCATGTCTTCGTGGTACTTTCCTGCCCAAAAGAAAGTCTTACCATCAGATTTGATCTGAAGACCTTCCATATTAACACCTTTATCTTCTAAGGCTTTAATTTCTTCTTGTGGGAAGTCACCACCTACGATAGCGGATAGATTGATATTGTTAGTAAAGTATGATGCCGCGTGGCTGATATATGTGCATGATCCGCCGATTACCATGTCAGCTTTGCCATGTGGTGTCTCGATTGTGTCAAATGCTAATGTTCCGATTGTAAGTAAGCTCATTGTGTATATAAAGTTGTTATTATTCGAAAATTGATCGCGAAGATAGGGATTTCTATCAAGTTTGCGATATCGAATTGGACTGATCGTAGTATGATGAATATTCTAGAATTATTACACTATTTATAAGGTCAAGAACTAAAAGAATGAAGTTCTATTAATTTACTATTAAAGTTGAAATTAGTTGAATGTAAATTTTAAAACAAAGCAACATCCAATAGCAGAATGTCGCTTACAATTAATTAGTCTAATTTTTATTTTGGTACTATTTCTCTTCTAGTGAGCAATAGATTAGTGGGAGTTATTTTTTAAGAAGTAATCTCTAGATTTAGCAATGTAAATATCAATTTCACTCGCTCGTAATTTTTGTCTAATTACTGAACAGTTACGTTTTCTATTCATTTTTCTAAATATAAATCATCTCCCAAATACAGTAATTAAGGCCTTCTTTTTCGACCTATTCTTAGTATCATACCATAAGATAATATTCTTGATTATTCTTTTTCTGCCATCTATATCTATGACCCTACTGGAAGATCGCTTAGAGAAATTGTGTTTGAGATTGATGTTTTCTACTTGCCCATTTTGATATTCTATGCGCATTTTATGCATGTTGAGATCTCCTCTAGTTACAGCTAGTTTTAGTTTTGCAAAGCTTCCATCTTTAGCGCCTACATGTATTATATCTTTATCGAGTTTAAAGTCGACAGTACTACTTCCTAGTCTTTCCCATTTTGATACTGAAGTATCTATGGTAGAAGAAGTGAAACCTGAAATACAGAAAATCGTGATAATTGATATAAAGCTATTGATTATGTATTTCATAGTATTAGTTTGTTGATGTTATACTAAGACTATGAATGTTGCTCTAGGTTTAATAGGGGTAAAAAATTTTGCAAAATAAAAAAGAGCAACATCCAAAATGGATGCTGCTCTCTAAGTTGTTTTCAAGACTTTATTCTAGTAGTTGTCTAGGCGTATTTTTAGTCGATTATTATTCTTAGCTATTATAATGCTATGAATGGAGCGATAACTAATGCTACCACTGACATAAGTTTTAGTAAAATATTAAGTGATGGTCCAGATGTATCTTTAAATGGATCACCTACAGTGTCACCTACTACAGTTGCCTTGTGCGCCTCAGAACCTTTGTAGTGCATTACACCATCGATTTCCACACCTTCTTCAAACATCTTCTTAGCGTTATCCCATGCTCCACCTGCGTTAGATTGGAAGATAGCCATAAGTACACCACAAACAGTTACACCTGCAAGAACACCCCCTAACATTTCTGGTCCACCACCAAATCCAAATATGACTGGAGTGATCACAGCGATAAGTCCTGGAAGAACCATCTCACGAATAGATGCCTGTGTTGATATTTCTACACACTTACTATATTCTGCTTTTCCGTCAGCTGCTTCGAAAGTAGCTACATCTTCTGCTGACCATTCGCTCTGTTCTTTACCGTCGTACTTTTTCATTACAGCTAGTGCTGCTTTGAGTTCTGGAATATCAGCGAATTGTCTTCTAACTTCGTTGATCATATCCATTGCCGCTTTTCCTACTGCGTTCATAGAGAGAGCAGAGAATAGGAACGGAAGCATACCACCGACAAGTAGACCCGCCATTACTTTGGGCTGAGCGATATCGATAGATTGAATATTAGCCGTAGCCATAAACGCTGCGAATAATGCTAATGCAGTCAATGCTGCAGATCCTATTGCAAATCCTTTTCCAATTGCCGCTGTAGTATTACCTACTGCATCTAATTGGTCAGTTCTTTGTCTTACTTCTTTTGGAAGCTCAGCCATCTCAGCGATACCACCAGCATTATCTGCTACAGGTCCGTATGCATCTACAGCTAATTGGATACCTGTGTTTGATAACATACCTACAGCTGCGATAGCGATACCATATAGTCCAGCAAAGTGATGTGCTCCTAGTATTGCTGCTGCCAATACGATAATTGGTCCTGCAGTAGAAATCATCCCTACTCCTAGACCGGCAATGATGTTAGTCGCAGCTCCTGTAGTTGATTGTTTTACGATAGACATTACAGGCTTAGTTCCTGTACCTGTATAATGTTCGGTTATTTTACCGATGAGTAAACCTGCTGCTAGTCCACACAACACGGCATAAAATACGCCTGTAGCAGTATATTCCGCACCCTTCATTGTCCACGTTTCCGGAAACATCCATTGAACTATTAAGAAAGTGGCTATTAACATTAATACAGCAGAAACTAATTCTCCCATATTCAAAGCTTTATGTGGATCACCACCATCTTTTACTCTTACGAAGAAAGTACCTATGATAGACGTGAGGATTCCTACTGAAACTAAAATTAAAGGAAGTAGTACGGCATTTAATCCACCAAATTCATTCGCAGTAACGAATCCTGCTGATCCGATAAGTGTAGCTCCAAGAACCATAGTACCAATAATAGATCCTACATAAGATTCGAATAAATCTGCACCCATACCTGCTACATCACCCACATTATCACCTACATTATCAGCTATCGTTGCTGGGTTGAGTGGGTGATCTTCAGGGATACCTGCTTCTACCTTACCTACAAGGTCAGCTCCTACATCCGCAGCCTTAGTATATATACCACCACCTACTCTTGCGAATAATGCAATAGATGATGCACCAAATGAAAATCCTGTCAGTACCGTGATTACTCTTGTAACCTGATCTATATTATCTAGTCCAAATTGGCTAGAGAATAATAAAAATAG
>Ga0228669_1000836_pt1 | contig 14304 bp, 1 predicted proteins | sample 84DmetaG_FD_182700 | JGI IMG/M metagenome (GOLD analysis project Ga0228669, IMG submission 182700) | Seawater microbial communities from Monterey Bay, California, United States - 84D | ecosystem: Environmental > Aquatic > Marine > Coastal | place: USA: California | collected 2016-10-11 | reverse complement strand
CACAAGGTAATAAAATGACTAAGTCTGAGTATGATACAAAGATAGCCAATAATGAAGAAGTGTATATAGCTGCTTTTGTAGGATGTACTTATCATTGTGGTTAATTTGGATGATTATATTTTCATCGTATATAACATTCCTCCCATTTGAAATGTCATAAAAGCACAAACAATCATAAAAAATACAGTACTAACATAACCCCTATAATACTAACTTAACTCACTTAACCTATTCTTTTGAAATTATCATAATATTAGAATCATAATTTCAAATCAAATCAAATCAATCGTACCAAACTTACCATTGTTCCAAGTATCCACCAACGCGAACATCCGCATTGAACGACGCATCTTTCACAACAAAGAGTTCTCCATTCAACGACGCATCGCCCGAAATCTTGAGTTCTCCATTCAAAGAAATATCTTCGGTAATAATCAATGTATAATCATTAATGGTTGTATTGATTGTCTTTGTATCTTTTGTTTGATATACAGACAAATTACCGCGAATCACCAAATCACCACTAATATCAACATCGGCATTCATCGACACGTCCATTGCGAATGTCGCATCATTAGCAACATATAAAGTAGAAGACAATGTGGCAGCCTTGGAAACCATCAATGTGGATTTTAAAGTTGCAGCCTTGGTAACATCTAATGTAGAACTTAATGTGGATGCTTTGGAAACAGTTAACGTATCATTCACCTTCAAAGTGCTACCCATGGTAGAAGCACCCGTAACGTTCAATGTGGAACTTAAGGTGGCAGCCTTGGAAACATTCAATGTAGATTTTAATGTGGCAGCCTTGACAACGTTTAATGTAGAACTTAGGGTAGATGCTTTGGAGACAGTTAAAGTATCATTTACTTTCAATGTACTACCCATGGTGGACGCGCCAGTCACTGCCAATGTAGAACTTAATGTGGCAGCCTTGGAAACCTTTAATGTGGATTTCAAGGTGGAAGCCTTGGCAACATCTAATGTGGAACTGAGGGTGGATGCTTTGGAAACAGTCAAAGTATTATTCACGTTTAATGTGCTACCCATGGTGGAAGCACCAGTAACAGCCAATGTGGAACTTAATGTGGCAGCCTTGGTAACGTTCAAAGTTGAACTTAATGTGGAAGCTTTGGCAACAGTTAATGTATCATTCACATTTAAAGTGCTACCCATGGTGGAAGCACCAGTAACAGCCAATGTGGAACTTAATGTGGCAGCCTTGGAAACCTTCAATGTGGATTTCAATGTGGAAGCCTTGGATACATCTAATGTGGAACTTAAAGTAGATGCCTTAGACACAGTTAATGTATCATTCACATTTAATGTGCTACCCATAGTGGAAGCACCAGTTACGTTCAATGTGGAACTTAATGTGGCAGCTTTGGAAACATTCAATGTAGATTTCAAGGTAGAAGCCTTAGACACAGTTAATGTATCATTTACATTTAAAGTGCTACCCATGGTGGAAGCACCAGTAACAGCCAATGTGGAACTTAAGGTGGCAGCCTTGGAAACCTTCAATGTGGATTTCAAAGTGGCAGCCTTGGATACATCTAATGTGGAACTGAGTGTGGATGCCTTAGACACAGTTAAAGTATCATTCACTTTTAAAGTGCTACCCATAGTGGAAGCACCAGTAACAGCCAATGTGGAACTTAATGTGGATGCTTTGGATACAGTCAAAGTATCATTTACATTTAAAGTGCTACCCATAGTAGAAGCACCTGTAACAGCCAATGTGGAACTTAAGGTGGCAGCCTTGGAAACATTCAATGTGGATTTCAAAGTGGCAGCCTTGACAACGTTCAAAGTAGAACTTAAGGTGGAAGCCTTAGATACAGTTAATGTATCATTTACTTTTAAAGTGCTACCCATAGTGGAAGCACCAGTAACAGCCAATGTGGAACTTAAGGTGGCAGCCTTGGAAACCTTTAATGTGGATTTCAAAGTGGCAGCTTTGACAACATCTAAAGTAGAACTTAAGGTGGAAGCCTTAGATACAGTTAATGTATCATTTACTTTTAAAGTGCTACCCATAGTGGAAGCACCAGTAACAGCCAATGTAGAACTTAAGGTGGCAGCCTTGGAAACCTTCAATGTGGATTTTAATGTTGTTGCCTTGACAACATCCAATGTGGAACTGAGTGTGGATGCCTTAGAGACAGTCAAAGTATCATTTACTTTCAAAGTGCTACCCATAGTGGAAGCACCAGTAACAGCTAATGTGGAACTTAAGGTGGCAGCTTTGGAAACATTCAATGTAGATTTCAAGGTGGAAGCTTTGGAAACATTCAATGTAGATTTCAAGGTGGCAGCTTTGGAAACATCCAAAGTGGAACTTAGGGTGGCCGCTTTGGAAACATTCAGTGTGGACTCCATGTCAGCTGATTTGACAACACGGACATTATAATTAAATGAGACATCGCCGGATTCCTCAACTATCACAGCATTACTTAGATTCACGCCGTCTACGCGCGTTTGAATCGCTAATCCCTGATTATAACCCACAAATTTTACACCACTTACGTCACCAACTGTCAAGTCTGAAGCAGTAGTAGAACCTGTACTGGATGTAACTGCGGATGTAAATCGATTAGCATATAATGTTCCATTAACTACAAAAGGTGTGTCGTTTATATCACCAGTACTTATGGTCATAACATTCTCCGAATTATCAATTGTAATAAAATCTCCTAAGTGGAAGTCACCCTTAATTGTAACATCCTGTTCGAAAACCGCATCTCCACTTACGTCCAATGTAGAACTCAATTTGGTTGCGTTTGTCACATTTAATGTAGACGATAATGTGGCAGCCTTAGAAACATTCAGTGTAGATTTCAATGTGGAAGCATTGGTAACATCCAAAGTGGAAGCTAATGTAGTTGCGTTTTTGACATATAAATCTCCATTTAATGAAGCATCACCAGATATTTTAAGTTCTCCATTTAATGAGATATCTTCGCTAACAATTAATGTATAGTCATTTATAGTTGTATTAATGATAGTTTCATTGTTTTGTTGAATAACTGACAAATTACCATTGATAATTATATCACCATCCATAGTCAAATCACCATTTAATGAAATATCGTTTTTGAATGTTGATTTACCAGTTACGTCCAATGTAGACGATAATGTAGCAGCTTTGGAAACATTTAAAGTGGATTTCATTGTGGCAGCCTTGGCAACATCTAATGTGGAACTTAATGTGGATGCTTTGGATACAGTCAATGTATCATTTACCTTTAATGTGCTACCCATAGTGGAAGCCCCAGTTACTGCCAATGTGGAACTTAATGTGGCAGCCTTGGAAACATTTAATGTGGAACTTAATGTGGATGCTTTGGATACAGTCAAAGTATCATTTACCTTCAAAGTGCTACCCATGGTGGAAGCACCAGTAACAGCCAATGTGGAACTTAATGTTGCTGCCTTGGAAACATTCAAAGTGGATTTCAATGTGGCTGCCTTGACAACATTTAATGTGGAACTGAGTGTAGATGCTTTGGTTACGGTCAAAGTATCATTCACTTTCAATGTGCTACCCATGGTGGAAGCACCAGTAACATTCAATGTGGAACTTAAGGTGGCAGCCTTAGAAACCTTCAAAGTTGATTTCAATGTTGAAGCCTTTGTAACGTTCAATGTGGAACTGAGTGTAGATGCTTTGGATACGGTCAAAGTATCATTCACTTTCAAAGTGCTACCCATGGTGGAAGCACCAGTTACAGCCAATGTGGAACTTAAGGTGGCAGCCTTGGAAACATTTAAAGTTGATTTCAATGTAGAAGCCTTGGCAACATCTAATGTGGAATTGAGTGTAGATGATTTGGATACGGTCAAAGTATCATTCACTTTCAATGTGCTACCCATGGTGGAAGCACCAGTTACAGCCAATGTAGAACTTAATGTGGCAGCTTTGGAAACAGTTAATGTATCATTCACGTTTAAAGTGCTACCCATGGTGGAAGCACCAGTTACAGCCAATGTGGAAGATAATGTTGCGGCCTTGGAAACCTTCAATGTGGATTTCAATGTGGAAGCCTTGGATACATCTAATGTGGAACTTAAAGTAGATGACTTAGACACAGTTAATGTATCATTCACATTTAATGTGCTACCCATAGTGGAAGCACCAGTTACGTTCAAGGTGGAACTTAATGTGGCAGCTTTGGAGACAGTTAAAGTATCATTTACTTTCAATGTGCTACCCATAGTGGAAGCACCAGTTACTGACAATGTGGAACTTAAAGTGGCTGCTTTGGAAACCTTTAATGTGGATTTCAATGTGGAAGCCTTGGCAACGTTCAAAGTAGAACTTAATATAGAGGCTTTGGCGACGGTTAAAGTATCATTTACTTTCAATGTGCTACCCATAGTGGAAGCACCAGTTACGTTCAATGTGGAACTTAAAGTGGCTGCTTTGGAAACCTTTAATGTGGATTTCAATGTGGAAGCCTTGGAAACGTTCAAAGTAGAACTTAAGGTGGAAGCCTTGGAAACGTTCAAAGTAGAACTTAAGGTAGAGGCTTTGGAGACAGTTAAAGTATCATTTACTTTCAATGTGCTACCCATGGTAGAAGCACCAGTTACGTTCAATGTGGAACTTAAAGTGGCTGCTTTGGAAACATTCAATGTGGATTTCAAGGTGGAAGCCTTGGAAACATTCAACGTGGAACTTAGAGTAGATGCTTTGGATACGGTCAATGTGGAATCCATATTAGCATCTCCAGTTACAGACAATGTGGAACTTAAGGTGGCAGCTTTGGAAACCTTCAAAGTTGATTTCAAGGTGGAAGCCTTGGCAACATCTAATGTGGAATTGAGTGTAGATGCTTTGGATACAGTCAAAGTATCATTCACTTTCAATGTGCTACCCATAGTGGAAGCACCAGTAACAGCCAATGTAGAACTTAATGTGGCTGCTTTGGAAACATTCAATGTGGATTTCAAAGTAGAAGCCTTGACAACGTTCAAAGTGGAACTAAGTGTGGATGCCTTAGATACAGTTAAAGTATCATTTACATTTAATGTGCTACCCATGGTGGAAGCACCAGTTACAGACAATGTGGAACTTAAAGTGGCTGCTTTGGAAACATTAAGAGTAGATTTCAATGTGGAAGCCTTGACAACGTTCAAAGTGGATTTTAAAGTAGAACTTTTACCTACAACTAAATTATCATTTAAAGATATGTCTCCACTTTTTACGTTCATCTTACCTTGGAATCGTGAAGTACCACTTAAATCTAAATTAGCCTGGGGATTATTATTCAGTGGGTCAAAACCAATAGAAACTTTATCATCATAGGCTAATACAGTTGAACCTACTTTTCCATTGAAACTTAAATCTAATTGTCCGGTTGCGTCATTAAACGAGAAGGATGTGAAATCACCTTGCGTTCCCACCTTTGAGTCTTCTACTTTAAAGAAAATAGTATTATTTTCCAAATACAAACTCCTAAATGGTTTCTCACTGCTACCAATATCCCATTGGTACGCTTCTTTGGGAACTAAGTGTCCGTTTATTTCAACCTGATTGTTTGTACTTGCATCAGTAAATCCAACCTGTTCTTTTCCCAATAAACGAATTAGTGTATCATCATTACCACTACCATCAGACGCAATGTATTTCAGTGTATTATCATGTTTATTTAATTGTAACTGGACATTGTCGGATAAATCTTTTAAGAACGCAATCTTCTGACGAGACACATCCACCATTGACTCAGTTGCATCACTCTCGTAACGCTTACCCATGACGTGAAATTCAGAAGCATCAATAGCCACTTTTGATACACCATCCTCAGCAGCGGTGTAAAAATTCAACGAATTGTCGGCACGGATATTAACCGCACCACCACTTATATCTAAAAACCCTTTTAAATAACTCTGTCTTAATTTATTTGCATTGTTTGACTGATCGAACCAAGTACTCATTATTCGACTATATAAAGTCTGCATATAAAAACTTGAATACATTAATTCTAATATTTTATAATTTTGATAACAAAATACTAAATAAAACCTATCATATTTATTTAGTATTATGTTATAATACAGTAAATCATTCTATCTGGGTAAATATATAAGAGGTTATAATGTCATCTCAAGATGATTGGTTAGTTGACCCCAAATCAAATAGATTTATAGATACTTACATGCGTGGGTATTTAGATATGAGTGGCGGTAATTTCACACTTCGTAACAATAATATTCATGTAAATGATGGTGATATTTCGTTAAATGGACGGTTATTCGTAAATAGCGATGCTTCACTAAATTCTAAATTATTTGTTTCGAATGATGTATGCATGAATCAAATATTAATGGTAGGAAATGATGTTAGTTTGAATTCGAAATTGTTTGTTGCAAATGACGTATGTATGAACGAATTGTTAATGGTAGGAAATGATGTTAGTTTAAATTCTAAATTGTTTGTTGCCGGTGACGTATGTATGAACGAAACATTACACGTAGGTAATAACGTTACATTTGATTCCAAACTTCTGGTTGAAGGTGATTCGTCATTCAATTCCAATGTAGATATTTCTGGAGACTTGATAGTACGCGGAACTCTCGGCGTTTATCAAAGACAAGATGTCAAAGTCATCAATACTACGGTTAACAATTATCAATTAATTATCACAGAAGATATTTCGTTAAATGGAAATTTATATGTAAAGGATGATGTTAGCTTGAATTCAAAGTTGTTTGTGAATGAGGATGTCTGTTTTAATGAAGTATTAATGGTTGGAAATGATGTTAGTTTCAACTCAGATTTATTTGTTGGTGGTGATTTATCATTAAATGGTGATTTAAGTGTTGGAATGAATACACGATTAAATAATTTAGATGTTCGTAGTTGGGCGGTATTACGCTCTACTTTAGACGTTAGTAAAAATGTTACATTTGGTTCTACACTTGATGTTAGTGGGGCTACTAATGTTCGGTCTACACTTGATGTTAGTGGAGTAACCAATCTGGCGTCTACATTGAAGGTTTCCAAGGCTGCCACGTTATCTTCCACATTGGCTGTTACTGGTGCTTCCACAATAGGTAGCACATTGAAGGTAAATGATACTTTAACCGTATCTAAGGCATCCACCCTAAGTTCCACATTAGATGTATTCAATGCGTCCACCTTGAAATCCACATTGAATGTTTCCAAAGCAGCCACTTTAAGTTCTACCTTGGCTGTTACTGGTGCTTCCACAATAGGTAGCACATTAAAAGTAAATGATACATTGACTGTGTCTAAGGCATCTACACTAAGTTCCACTTTGAACGTTGCCAATGCTTCCACATTGAAATCCACATTGAAGGTTTCCAAGGCAGCCACATTAGGTTCTACATTGTCAGTAACTGGTGCTTCCACTATAGGTAGCACATTGAAAGTGAATGATACGTTAACTGTATCTAAGGCATCCACCCTAAGTTCCACTTTGAACGTTGCCAATGCGTCCACTTTGAAATCCACATTAAAGGTTTCCAAGGCAGCCACATTCGGTTCCACTTTATATGTTGCGAGAGATGTTTCTATGGATACAGTCGTTACTATCGGTGGCGACGTATCTTTGAATAATAAAATGTATGTTGCGGGCGATGTTTCTATGGATACAGTCGTTACTATTGGCGGCGATGTTACTATGAATTCCAAATTAACCGTACATGATGACGTCACACTTGAAAATGGTGGTATTACTACAAATGATATTTCATTTAACGTTGGTAATTTACCTTTTTATGCTACAGGGGAGTTTACTGATAATCAAAAAATCATATATTCCGAATTTTCGAATTCGGACCGTGTATTAAATGGACTATATGATATTTCAGCAAGTTCGGTTAATGGCGAGAATCATCCATGGAATGTAGCTACCAATAGCACAGGGACAGAATGGAAATCTGCGGATGGAACAGGTACTAACTCAACTACTATTGTAACATATAAAGATAATGATGCCAATACAAGTGTAAATGGAGAATATATCCAGTTTACGTTCCCTTTCCATATCAAGTTAAATCAATATGTAATTAATACGGATAATTCAGTCAAAGATGTTCGATTAATTGGATTCAAAGATAATAATTTTTATCATATGAACACTTTTACAGATGGAACAGAAGGTGGTACCGGTACATCGGATACAATTCCTATTGATACTTCGTTTTATAGTAACCGATTTCGAATTGTTTTTCCGAATAATGGTAATAATACTTCCTCTATAACTGTAATATCTTTATCATTCAATGGAGATGTAATTGGGAGTAAAGTAAACATAGACAATGGTAATATTGGTATTGGTAATGTCAATCCTCGTAGTGCTCTTGAAATAACAGGCAATATGGTTTTATCCAATGCTACAAGTGGTATAAATAATTCTGGTGAAAATCAAGAACATGGGCGTATTACTTGGGCTGGAATAGGTCGTGACATTAGTGAAAATCCTTCCAGTTATATCCGTTCTTATTTTGAAAATGAAACATATGATACTTCAGGTAATCTGGCATTTGGAACAAGTGATGGTACAACTATGACCAATGACCGTTTTGTTATCCATTCTACTGGCAAAAACGAATTTATTACAGATGTTTCTATGGACTCTAATCTTGAAGTGAATGGCGATGTTAGTCTCAATTCAAATCTTTACATATCTGGTTCTTCTACCATGGGTAGCACGTTGAATGTGAATGATACGTTAACTGTATCTAAGGCATCCACATTAAATTCCACTTTGAATGTTTCTAATGCTGCTACTTTGAAATCTACATTGAAGGTTTCCAATGCCACAACCTTAAGTTCCACATTAGACGTAACTGGTCTTGCTACTATGGGTAGCACATTGAACGTGAATGATTCATTAACCGTATCCAAAGCATCCACTCTAAGTTCCACTTTGAACGTTGCCAATGCTTCTACGTTAAAATCTACTTTGAATGTTTCCAAAGCAACCACATTAAATTCTACACTGGATGTAACTGGTGTTGCTACTATGGGTAGCACATTGAAAGTGAATGATTCGTTAACCGTATCCAAAGCATCCACATTAAGTTCTACTTTGAATGTTTCTAAGGCTGCTACGTTCAGTTCCACATTGAACGTTGTCGGTGAATCTACAATGAATATGTTGACCGTGTCTAATGCGTCCATAAGTTCCAGCTTGGAAGTAATTGGCGATGTTTCTATAAATTCGCTTTCAGCAAGTAGTAAAATGACTACTACAGACCTTTCTATAAATAATAACCTTGTTATTCATAATAACGCGGTAATAGGTCATGCCGATATTAGTAATAATAATGTATTAACGGTTATAGGTAAAGTGGTTGCTACAGATTTTATTATACAATCGGGGGAAGGAGATGCTATACAACTCATAACCAGCAAAGTTGGCACAGTTCAACTTGGTTCATCAACTGTCAGTCCACCTAAAATAACTACTGATACAAACACAGATACAACTATTGTTATTCAAACTGGTAATAGTGACCGATTCACTATAGACAAAGATGGTAATACTACTTTATACAACGATGTTTCTATGAATACTGGATTAGAAGTTGGTGGGGATGTTAGTCTGAATTCCAAATTATATGTTGTTAATGATGTTTCTATGAACGCAGGGTTAGTTGTTGGTGGTAAATTCGTTAATAATGGTGACGTTTCTATGAACGCTGGATTAGTTATTGGTGGTAAATTCGTTAATAATGGTGACGTTTCTATGAACGCGGGGTTAGTTATTGGCGGTAAATTGGTGAATGATAGTGATGTTTCTATGAACGCAGGGTTAGTTGTTGGTGGTAAATTGGTGAATGATAGTGATGTTTCTATGAACGCAGGGTTAGTTATTGGTGGTAAATTGGTTAATGATAGTGATGTTTCTATGAACGCAGGGTTAGTTGTTGGTGGTGATGTTAGTATGAATTCAAATGTAACTGTAAGTGGTGACCTTCAGATTTATGGAAAACTTGATGTTAACCAAATCCAAAATACAAATACTATGAATACTACAGTCAATGAATACACCTTAGTTGTCACAGAGGACCTTTCTATTAATGGGGGTTTATCCGTAAGTGAAGATTTATCACTTAATGGTAATGCAAATATTAGTAACAAAATAATCGTCGATAAAGATGGCGATGTTACTATAACAAATAAAAATATTGTTATTGGTGATTCCATTTATTTATCTTCCATTGTTGGTGGCGGTGTTTTTGATAATATTACACAAGGACTGGATAATTATACCGCATCCTTTGCTAATTATACTTATACTATTTCATCAAGTTCTTATAATTCGTCTTCTAATTTTTTTGCTGTAGCGAGTGCGTTCGTAAATAATAATTCCACATGGAAATCAGATATAGATACATTTGATGGTAATGGTGACGCAACAACAACAAATAACACTACGTATATTAGTAACAATCAACTTCTAAGTGTGAATGGGGAATATATAGAACTAACGTTACCATACTCAACTACAATAGATAGTTATCAAATTCATACAGATACATATCAAGTTCCTATTACAGGTTATTTATTAGGTGAAAAAATTAATAGTAATGGTTCTTCTGAATGGCATTTTATAAGTGGTTATAATAACATTCAGATCGCTGCCTCTATTAGAGATACTCGTTTTGACATTAATGTAAATAGCGGAAACCAATTTGAAACAACCAAAATACGATTTGTTATTACTCGGGTAAATACAGATACATATACAACTTTGAATGTTACAGATAGTTTTGGAAATCAAATAGATATTTATAATAAAAATGTTTCTGTCCGTTATATTAACTTCAGTGGGCTCGCTAAAAACGAAGGTGTATCAGTTGGTGCTGGATATTCTCAAAATACAGCGAATACGTCTATGGGATTTGCTACATTAGCAAAAAACATAACTGGTAAAAATAATATTGCTTTGGGTAATTATGCGTTATCACAAACTACAAGCAATGATAATGTTGCGGTTGGATATAACTCGCTAATCGCAAATACTGATGGCAGTTCCAATATTGGTATTGGTTCAAATGCATTATTGAATAGTAGTCGTGGTTCAAATAACACTGCGTTAGGAACAAACTCTGGTTCTTCTAATGATGCCGGTACGAATAATACGTTTATTGGAAACAATGCTGGATATTCGAACCGCTATGGAGATAATAACACATTTCTTGGGTATAATACCGATATTAGTGGCAATCATTCACATTCTACTGCTATTGGAGCAGACGCAAAAGTGACTGGGGATAACCAGATTGTTATTGGTACTATAGATGATAATGTAAAAATACCAGGAACAATTGAATTTAGCGGTACACTTTCAGGAGACGTTTCATTTAATGATAATATTAAAGTTTCCGGTTCTACCCTACTGAAATCTACATTAAATGTTACGAATGCTACCACATTAAATAATACGTTAAATGTTGTTGGTAAAAGTACACTTACTACATTAGATGTTAATAGTGTTAGTAATTTTAATAACAAACTTACCGTAACTGCTGGAGGTATACAAACAAACTCAATAAACGTTACTGGAACAACTTCATTAAATAATACGTTATCAGTTACTAATGCGACTACATTCAATAATACATTATCAGTTACTGGTGCGACTACATTCAATAATACATTATCAGCTACTGGTGCGACTACATTAAAATCACGATTAGATGTAGCTGGAGATGTTTCATTCAATCAGAAAGCAACCATTAACAATTTAAATGTTACAGGTAATACATTCACAAATACGTTAACTACCTCTGGGGCTTCTACTATTAATGGAAATCTTACAGTGGCACCCAATAAAGATATCAACTTAGTAGATAAATTCACAATTAATAATGCGTCTGACATAACTACCATTACTGATGCTACTATTAAAATTTTGAATTCTGGGACTGACTTTATTCGTATTGAAAATAATAAAATTTATATTACAGGAGCTACTAATAATACTGAAGTTATGGACGTTACTGGTTCAATTACCGCTAACGCAGTAACACTTAAAGCTGGCGGTACAGTAACAACCACCGGAGATGCAGCTACGGCATCTACAAGTACGATTGTCGGTGACACTTCTAATGGTATGGGTATCTACCCATTAGACGGTGATGGAACAGTGGTCGACCCATATACTGGTATTCGTTTTGTACCCTTTATTAATAAGGTTAATACTAATAATAATGTTTTTACGATTGATAATTCGGGTAATACAAATATTGCCGGCGATTTAACTATTGATAATTCATTAAATGTTACAGGTACATCTAATCTGACGGACCTCAAAACAACAGGGGGTACTTCTTTGAATAATCTACAAGTCATAAATGCTACTACACTCGATTCCACTCTTAATGTAAATAATGCCACTACTATTGCTTCATCACTTAATGTTACTGGAACGACTACTCTTTCTGACGTTACTGTTACTGACGTGACTACCCTTTCTTCCACATTGAATGTATCCAATGCGACTACCCTTTCGTCTACTCTTAATGTTATTGGGTCTTCTATATTTAATGATACATTAACCGTATCTAAAGAGACATCATTGAATTTGGGTGTTGATATTTCGGGGAATGTTTCAGTATCACATGGACCATTTACAGTGAATGATGTTTCATTTGGTGTTACTAATTTACCAACCAGTATTACCGGATTATTTACCAGTAATCCAAAAATACTTTATTCGCAATATTCTGGTTCCGAACGTGTATTTAATGGTCTGTATGATGTTTCAGCAAGTTCAGTTCAGGACGATAATTACCCATGGCATGTGTTTGATGAAAGCACCAGTAATACTTCGTGGAAGTCTAAAGATGATAGTAATACATCCTCTGGTTCCAGGGTATCTTATGTTAAAGATACCGATATTGTAGATGTAAGTTGCGAATATATACAAATCACATTCCCTTTCTATATTCAACTTGACGAATATATAATTAATACGAATGGAACCGTGAATGACCTACGTGTAATTGGACTAAAAGATGATACGTTTTATCATATCAATGAGATTACATCCACAATAAATGGAAGTGATACAACGGTTAACAATAGTAATTCTACGTTTTATGGATTCAATTCTCCGTTTTATAGTAATACGTTTCAATTTCTTGTTCCTGAAAATAGTATTGCTATTGGTGTTAGTTCTTTTCAAGTCACAGGATTGAAGGTATCTGGCGATATATTAGGAAGTAAAGTACACATTGACAATGGTAATCTTGGAATTGGTACGATTGACCCTCGTTCCGCATTAGAAGTTACCGGAGATATGGTTATTTCAAAACCGATTAATGGTGAAAATACAAGTGGGGATTCAGTAGAACATGGTCGTATTGTTTGGGCGGGAATCGGTCGCGATATTAGTAACAGCAATCATTCCAGTTATATCCGTTCTTATTTTGAAGATGGAACATATGATACTTCAGGTAATCTGGCGTTTGGAACAAGTGATGGTACAACTGTTGCCAATGACCGATTTGTCATTAATGCGAATGGTATAAATAATTTCATTACCGATGTTTCTATGGACTCTAATCTTGCGGTAAATGGGGATGTTTCATTCAATACGAATTTGTATGTAAAAGAAAAGGTTTGGATAGATGGAACTGTGGGCGTTGGAACAGCCAGTCCGGTTGTTGTATTTGATATTAATGATACCGGTGCGTTACGCATTCCAGTCGGTCAAGATAATCAGCGACCAGTTGATACAATTGATAATAGTTCTTTTTATGGGTCTATTCGTTATAATAATGGACGTAACATATTTGAAGGGTATGGTCCAGGTGGTACTTGGAGTACACTGAATGGTGTGAGTAACTCAAGTACGGTTACGAGAATTGAGTCGGATGTAAGTAATGAATTAATATTTTACACAGGGATTGATGCGACCACGGCAGATACCGCACAATCGTTGGAAAGAATGGTTATTACCAATGACGCCGATATTTCTATGAATACGTCTCTTCATGTTGCGAATGACGTTACTTTCAATTCCACCTTATATGTAAATAATGCTTCTACTATGGGTAATACATTGAAAGTGAATGATACTTTAACTGTCTCCAAAGCATCCACATTAAGTTCTACGTTGGATGTTACTGGTGCTTCCACATTGAAATCTACCTTATATGTGTCTAAGGCTGCTACTTTAAGTTCTACATTATACGTAACTGGTGCTTCCACCATGGGTAGCACTTTGAAAGTAAATGATACTTTTACTGTATCTAAGGCATCTACCTTAAGTTCTACGTTGGATGTTTCTAAGGCTGCCACATTAAAATCAAAATTGA
>Ga0228669_1000819_pt1 | contig 14528 bp, 10 predicted proteins | sample 84DmetaG_FD_182700 | JGI IMG/M metagenome (GOLD analysis project Ga0228669, IMG submission 182700) | Seawater microbial communities from Monterey Bay, California, United States - 84D | ecosystem: Environmental > Aquatic > Marine > Coastal | place: USA: California | collected 2016-10-11 | reverse complement strand
GTATTATGAAAATTTAAAACAAAATGCATCAAAAGATTCAGATTATAAAAAAAGATTAGAGGAGATCTTTGAGAAAGGTACACACAGTGACCATAAAATGTGGGGGGAAAATGAAAACTTTAGTATGGAAGTCGCAGAAACAGAGGTCGACAGAATGATTATTCAAGCAAGAGACAGAACACCTGCTAAAGATCATGGTTCAATTCCACTAGGAATTAAATCCTTAATAAAAAATATTATTGAAAAAAGAAACCCTCAAATAAATTGGAAAAGAGCATTAAAAATTTTTTCATCAACAAGCAGAAGAACAAGAGTCTATCATTCGATGAAAAGAATTAGTAAAAGATATGGAACTCGTCCGGGAATTAAAATAAAAAGATTTCAAAAGCTTGCAGTTGCCATTGATACTTCTGGCTCTATTAATATGGACACTATTAATATATTTTTTAGTGAAATACATCGTATGTGGAAGTTAGGAGCTGAGATAGAAATTCTTGAATGTGATGCAGAAGTTCAAAAAAAATATTCCTACAAGGGTTATGTTCCTGAATTTATTAGTGGAGGTGGTGGAACTTCATTTGACCCAGTTTTTGAACACATTAGATCAAGCAGGTTTGAAAGATATGACGGGTGTATTTATTTAACCGATGGTTATGCTCCACAACCAACTATAAAACCTCCTTGTAAAGTTTTTTGGTGCATAACAAAAAACGGTAAAATAGGATCACATCTTAAATTTGGTAGAGCTGTGAAGATGAACTAAAAATATGAGTTGGGAAAAGTATTCTTAAGTTGACAACACATTAAAATAAATAATATTTGGGATTAAATTCTTATAGTATCAATAATTATTTTTTATTACATATAAAAACCAGACTATGCACATATTTGAAAATATACAAAAAAAACTCGAAGACTTAGTGAAAGCTAAACAAGCCTTACTGTATAGAAACAAAAGAAAAGATGCCTACAGTATGTCGCCTGATCAATTATTAAAGATCTATCAAAATTACTTTATAGATATACCTTACACAGGTAATTATATTTTTAAATTCTCTGAAAATGATAAAAATGATTTATTATTTCTTTTTCGCGTTTACTTTAAAATGTATGTAGAGTTAAATGATAATTTAATGACAGTTTATGAAGAGTTTCCAAAATATTTTAAAATTTTAAAGGAGGTAAATATTAAAAATCATAGGCATACACCAAAAACATTTGTTAAAAATACAATAATGTACCTTTCAACCAATGTATATGGTACTACAAACTACCTAAATGGTATTCCTCTTGCTGAAAGTTTAGAGCCTATTCCAGAAACAGATATTATACCTACAACACAAATTAACTATCAATATATAAAGCCTCATAAAATATAGCTTTGGTAGCTCCAAGAATAAAAATTAATTTTATGTCAGTAAAGATTGATAAATATGCATTTAATAAACAATAACTAAATTAATTAGAAAACCATGGTTAGTATAAAAAATGAATTAGTCAAAATTTGTGAAGAAGTTATTGAGCATAATAATAGACCCTTTACAGAATATGAAGGAGGAATTAGTAACCATATATTTGATGAAAAGGGAGTACAAATGTATATTGGTTGGGAGCTGACTAAGAAACTTAACTTGTATGATGAAAAAAATAAGTTGCATCATTTACAATTTGAAAAAAAAATTATTAATGAAGATTATGATAAAAAAGATTATTTAGATATTTTTTTAGTTAATAATGGACAAAAAATTGGTATTGAGTTAAAATTTAAAACTAAAGGGTTTCATTTAACAAAAAAGGGGTCAAGTAAAAAAGACCCAAAAGCCACAAGAAATAAAAAGGAATTGTTTAATTATTATTTTTCAAATCAAGGAGCTGAAACAAATGGGCAACATAGTTTTTTTTGGGATTTACACAGATTAAATAATTTAATAAAGAAAAAAGAGATTGATTTGGGGTATCAAATATTCATAACAAATCACCCAAGTTATTGGAACAATAAAAAACAAGGAAAAGATAAAAAACATATCATAGAGTTTAAAAATGGTAAGGCTCAAATCTCAGAAACTAAAAAAACAAATAATTCTCACATATTTAAAATGAGTCATGGAACTCAATTAAAAAAAAGAATGAGTCCACCTAGTTGGTTAAGTGTAGATAATATACCTGGTCAAAAAAAAGGTTTAGATAAACTTAGGAAAAACTTGAAGAAAATGCAGGAGGATGAAAAATTTCTATATTGTGAAAATGAAATTGAAATTGAACATGTTATAGATGATAAAATAGAATGGCTCCCCCTTAAAATTGAACATCATGGTAAAAAAGATGATAATCCTGCGAGGAGTGAAACAAATAAAAATAAAAGGTTTAATTTAATAGCTGAAAATAATCAAAAAGAAGCAATTACTAAGTTTGCCTTTACTATAGTGGAATTAAAAAAAATATAATTTAGATACTAAAACACATATAAAAATGAAATTTAAAATTGAAATGACTGGTTGGGAGTATCACATTCAAACTAAAAGCTTGGATACAGATCAATCAGAACAAGCAAGGTGGGATATCGATAATCTTTCAGAATTAGCAGACATACATCTTAACGGTGAAGGTGATTTTGAAATATGTGCTCTTGATAATAGTGGAAATGGTCCGCTATCCTTAACAGTTTTTGATGAAAATAACAACATAGTGTTAGAACTTGAGGCTAATGATTTTTCACATTACTCAGAAATCGAAGAGTTATATGATAAAAACTGGGACAAAGACATAGAAATAAATCCTGAGTATTCAGATGATTACGAAAACACACTATATCTTGAAAAAGATTATAGTGGGTCTACTTTTTATTATGAAGTTGAAAGTGATGAAATTCCAAAAAAAGAGGATTTTCTTTACTCATCTCTTTGTATAGGAACTCCAAATGGTGATATTGACCTAATTGGTGAATTAATATTTAAATCAAAAGCTTTAACTGGTGAACTTGAAAGTGGTAAACACAAAGGAACGTATATGAATCTGTATACCTCTGAAGGAGAAAATGTTGAAATATATGATTAAATGCTATTGCCAAGAAGTCACACTATTTTGGCTAGGATTTAATCAAAATACTTAAGTAAAAAATCTTCTGAGAAATAGGAATAATTAAGTTTTTTACTCAAGCTTTGATATTTAATTTTAATTTTCTTTTTATTAGAACTTGTTGTTGTACTATTATACAGATAAATAAGGTGTATTAGACTTATAAATTCTTTATAACTATCCCTGCATTCACTTAGTTTAAAAGATTTTACAAATTTAGTTTCATTTTCTAGATCTCCTGTTAATTTATAATAAAATAGGCACATTAAGAAGAACGAATTCAAATGAGTTTTTTGATAATAAAATTCAACTTTTAAAGTAATTCGACTTATTATAAATGACATGATCTCAATGTTTTTTAGAAGAATCGAAGTAGTAAATAATTCATAATAATGGCTTGTTATATTACCTTTTATCAAAAGAGATTTATGATAGGTATTTAATATTCCTAATCTTTTTTTTGGGTGAGCACTTAGCAACTTTAAGCTTAATAATCGGCCTTTAAGAATAGGATGTAATTGTTTTTTTTCGGTTAACTTATTAGGTATAATACTGATGTCTTCATTATTAAGAAAATTTCTAAAACCAAGTACAGCTCTGGTAAAAAGAGTAATATTATTTCTTGTGTTATTTTTATTTATAATTATTAATGAGCTTCCGTAATACTTGTTTAAGCTTGAATAGTCTACAAAAATCAGAAATACACATTCCAAAAAATTGGTATTATTTAAAAGAATCGGTTCTATTTTTGATTTTTTTCGAATTAATAATCCAATAGAATTTCCTAGTTTAAGTACTTCATCATAAGAAAATGAATCAAAATTGAGGGCCTTTAAATTAAATATTTGATCGATCAATTTAAAATTTTCAAAATGCCATAATTCACGTATTAAAATTATAACTATGCTTATAAAATCTTCAGAACTATTTTTTGTTTTATTTACTAGGTTAATAATTTCTTTTGACTTGTTTTCTGAAACTGTCTTATAAATAATTTCAGTAATATTATTTCTTTTTTTGTACTTGTAATTTTGTGTAAAATCGATGTAATTTTTATAACCTATAAATTGGGCCAGAGTGTTAAATGTTTTTATACTTGGTTTTGTTGATGGCAAAAGATTGTAAAAACGTCTGATGGTATTATAACTTATTTCTATTTCCAAAATTTCGAAAATTGCATTCGATAAAAATACACAGTCGCCTCTATTTTTTATTTCCCTTTTTATTTTCTTAGTTATTTCTTTTTTTAGGATTTCAATCAAAATATATAATTTTATATGAGCCAAATATGAGCTAAATATAAAATATTTATTACTTATTTTAGTTACTTTAAATAGATATATTTTTACAATAGAACGTAACCGTTTAAGTATGATATTATTTTTTTATAAATCAATAATTAAATACTTAGATAAAATATAGAGTTAAATTATAGAAAGATGATAGCCCTTGATTGATTAAATTTTTACATCATTTTTTCATTTAGTAAACATTTAATTCTATTATTATTTTATTTAAAAAATATATTACCCCATTAATTTTGAGTTCAATATTTTTAAATATTCTGTATGTTAAATTTAGGTTTTGATTTACCAGACTTTATCAGTCCGTTAATGAAACAGTGGTTAATTGAGTATAAATTAAATCAGATAAAAGATTTAACACACTTAGGATTATTCAATTGGAAGTTTAGACCTAATAAACGTTTACCAGAAAAGCCAAGAAGAATACCCATACTAAATTTAGATAAGAGAATAACTCTATTGGATTCAAGTTTTAGTAGATCTGTATACTTTTTACAAATTGATACTAGTAAATTACATGTTTTTGAGTCCTCAGGTTTCTCAATGGCTGGTATGAGTTTGGCCAAAGAATATTTTCTTGAATGTGATAATAAATTTACAGAAGGAAAGGTTTTATACAGAACTATTAGTTAATAAAAATAATTAAACATAAAATTATAATAGCGTTAGCATATTTAGATTATGAAGAAAGCATCATCCACATATTATATTCATTTAATTACACTACTTTTTTTAGTTTTCCCAAATACTTTCAAAGGTCAAGCAAGTTCGCAAAATGATTCGCTATCTACTAATTTTGAGAAATATAAAAAACATGTACTTACCCTAGATTACATTGGAAGAAAAACAAATAGCAATCCATATTTTTTAAATCTTGCAAAAACCTATTGTGATTCAATCCTAACAACAGGTGTTGATGATAACTGGGCTATTGCATTTAAGGAAAAAATAGATTTAACAATAGCTACTTGTGAATTCAATATGAACTATAAAGTTCAATTGTTTCCATATTTCAGTGGACTTCCTTCTTACATGGGGTTTGCAGATGATGCTATAGAATATGCTTATGACGATGCTTTAAATGACTTATTTGCCACTAAATTTAAGAAAATTGGAAATACACCATTGGCAAATGTAAATATTACGTCAATAATAACACGGGGAGATTGTGATGACGAAATGTTCGAAATTGTCAAGCAAACAATAATGGCTGGAACAGATCATCATGTGCTCACAAAAGAAGATTTAGAGCGTTTACTTGGGGTTGAGCAAGCAGCAAATCTGACCAATGGTAAACTAGATAGAGCTGCTTTAGATTTAATTTCAACTGAACTGAAATTAGACAATCTTGGAATATTTGATGTAAGTAATATTGATGTTATCGATGAAAAAATCTGGCTGGTTCAAAGTAAATTTAATACATACTCAACAAAAGAAGGCTTCACAGGAACTGTTATTACAAAAGGCTATTGCCATGATAAAAAAGGTTTTATAGGTTTTAATATTATTCTACTCATATTAGAATCTATAGTATTTATTACGCTTATAGCTATAATTGATGAAAAAATAACTAAATACATAAGAACCCGGAAGTTGTTTTCCATCAAAGAGTTACTCTATCAACTCTCAAGAAAAATTAAGTTCGTAACCATCTGCTTTATATCACCCATATTATTATCTACATTAATGATATTTTCAGTTTCATATTTAGCTCCAGATGCCACAGATCATTATTTAGAATCATCAGCCATGTTGTGGATAGTTGCTCTTACTCTGGCAATGAGTATAATTCCAACGTTTATAAATCTATTTATAGTTAACAGATTACAAATAGATGGATTTCACAACCTTAGAGGCTATCGAACTTTTGCCAATGCATCACTGTATGCTACTTATATTCCTCTTTTTATATTTTATATCATTCAATTTGAATACTATCCAAGAGCAGCACATTTTATTCTGGTAATCCTAACTTTTGTTCTGGGCGACTTAATTGCAAGATCATACTTTCAATTTACGAGTAAAACCAAACATACAAATTTAAAAACCCAAGCCTTGTTTGGTATTATTTCAGGAATAATAGCCTTAATTATATTTAATACTTATGCACTTAAAGATATATCTCTTGAAACTTTTGCAGGTATTTTAATTTTTATTGCCCCCATTTCAATTATTCACTGGTTAATTGGAAAATATATTGATATTCTTAATAGTAAAAAATTACAATTATCTCATGACAACACTTTGTTGGATAAACTTGTTTTTATTAAAGATGTTGTTGATCCAATTACAGATTTATATGACCCAATACAAAAAGATTTATCCGATGATAATTTAAATGTAATGTTAATTGCTGCTCCTATGGGTATGGGTAAAACTAGAAGCCTTAATGAAGCAAAGAAAACATTTATAGAAAACGATTGGAAATGGTATTATGGAGATTGCGACGAGATTCAAGATGAAAATTCGGTATCCTTTGAACCCTTCCTTGAAGCCTTTAAAAATCTTCTTAAGGTTGAGGAGTTTGTAGATAGATCTCTTCAAATGGAATCTATTAGTGGAGATGCAGTAAAAGCAATAACAGACATTGTGGGTGGACCTTCCGATATGATTAATGATTTTAAAAGAGAGGATAGTCTCACAATGACAGAAATATGCGTTGAAATAGCAGAAAAACTAGAATTAAGTAAAAATAAGACAGTTTTTGTAATTGAAGATCTTCATTGGATAGATCCTGAAAGTTATGCTTTTTTGAAGCATTTTATCAAAACTGTTAACAGAAATGATTTTATCCGAAAGAATATGTGTATTATTCTTACGATAAGAAATGATGAAGTAAACAATTTAAGGGGGGTAAATCTTCAAGGACTTAAAGATGATTTAATGGCCTTAAATAAAAATCTTGATACTAAAGCGATAATTACAGACCTCCTAATAGAGGATAGCTTTAAGGTAAAAGATTTTATCAATCATGTAAGTAATCAAAACTTACAATTCAAAATACAAGATGATTCTCTTGCCGATATTAACTACAAGTTAAATAGTTCATTACTGGATAAAAATTCAAACTTAAAAATTACTCCGCTTTATATTTTGAAAATTGTTGAACAATGGATACAAAACAAAGTACTAAAGTATACACCAGACGGCTATGTTCTCACAGACTCTATAGAATCTATTGAGCTACCAAATACAAAAGAAATAGATTCGTATTATCACGCTATTTTAGAGGGGTTTGATGTGAAGTGGGCTAGAATGTTGGAGAGTGCAGCTATTATTGGCAGTAAATTTAATGCTGATATTTTATCTCAAGTTTGGGGCTTTGAATTACTTGAAATACTTGGTTTCTTAGAAGAGGCTGAAGCTAAGGGGTTAATTGTTGATTTATCTGAAGAAGATAATATTTATGAATTTAGTGATAAACGCATTGTGTCTGCTATAAAAAGTTATTTTCCTAGTTCACAAAACAGTGGTGTTAAGCAAATTATTATAGAGTATAATAAGAGATATATAGATCTTAAAAAAGACATTATTAATGTTCCTTCTGAGTACTCATTAGAGGAAATTTTATCTGTAGTAAGACGTCTCACCTTAATGTCGTCAAGTTCATCATATAATGAAGCTACAAAGCGTCTTATATTTGAAATTATTGTTAGGATGATTCTTAATGAGGAACACGAAAAAATTAACGCATTTGAAAGTTTTTTAAGAAATAGAAATCTAATAGAATTATCTGATCTTATAGCCATAATTAATACAATTGCAAATCCAAATACACCTTTTAATGAGGTGATTAAACAGGGTAATGAACTTCTTAGAAAAGAGTATTCAAGTGACTCTGTTGAATTAGAGTTAAAGATTTATGGGTTAATGTTCAAACAAACGAGATTTGGTTCTCAGTATGAAAATAACGAGGATTCTTTTGTTAAAACTAATGAATTATTCTTCATAGGTGAGAAAATTAATACCCTATACAAGGGGGAAGTTCTTCTTTCTTTAGGTTTTTTATATCTTAATTGTGCTCAATTTAGTTTTGAAGAAGCAAAAAGCTTTTTGAATAAATTAAGTGAAAACCTAAAAGATCACTCGAATTTTAAAGCTTTTAGCTACTATATAGAGCATTGGATAATTTCAACCACGTTATCTCAAAATTATGATGTAGATGAAGTTGACCAATCATCAGAGACATTATTAAAAGACGCAATAGCTACTAAAAATTTAAGATTAATTAAAAAATGTCTTAAACTCAGAATACTTATCGTTACAAAATATATCAAGGATAAAGAAAAAGCCGTTGTAATTTTTACAGAAAACATAGCCCATTTAAAAACCAACAGTATAAATAACCACTGGGTTTCCTCAGTTTTATACTTTTTTGCTACATGGTCAGGGGAAATTTATTGCAAAAACAATCCAGAGCAGGCAGAAATAGATTTAAAGCTTTGTGAAGAATTTATTTACAAGAGATTTGATGCCAATGTTTGGACAAAATTAATAGAGGAATTTTATAATGCCAAGAAAAAATTTCACAAATCAACAGATCAACTTGATGCGTTTAAATCAACGTGCTACGAGCATAAAGAATTAATATCAAATACGATTGGTGAAAAGACCAAACAATATGGTGATGCTTGTTTTCATATTGCTAATTACCATCTTTTAGTAAAAGAGTACGAAAGTTCACTCGAGTATAGGTTGTTACGAATAAAAAACTATGAAGATTTATATGTAAATAAACCCAAGCCCTGGAGCTTACAAGCTGCATATATGAGTACGTCATTTTTTTACAGTAAGTATTTAAAAGATTATAAAAATGGGCTTGACTATGCATTAAAAGCCCTAGAGGTATTAAATAATACGCAAGGAATTCCTGATTATTCTATTGCAGCAACCTACAACAGAGTCTTTAAGGCCTATATTGAACTTGAAGAGTATAATGCTGCAATTGAGTTGGCTCTCAAGCATTTTGAAGAAGTAAAAAACACAGAAAATGTACCTGATGTTAAACTAGGATTCGCTTATAATTTAATTGCAATAAGTTATAAATGGTCTGCAGAGAAAATTAAGGATAAAAAAATAGCCAGCAGCTATTTTGTAGCGGCAATAAAGCATTTTAATCTTGCTATTACTTCATGGAGTGAAGACACCAACGATCAAAACTTAAAACGTGCTAGAGCTACTATAAATGTTGGTTTGTGTGAAAATGAAGTACTTCGTATAGGGTTAGAGACAAAAAGTATAAATGCTAAAAAAATCATAGAAATGATAGAAAAAGGACTTAAAGAAATTAAAGAACCCAAACTTGAATCTTTTCTAACCAAACCTACCAAAGAATTAATAGAAAAGGCAGAAGCAACACTTATAAAATTATCTAAATAGTCATGGCAAAAAAAATATACATACAAGCAAAAAAAGACATCGAAGCCTTGCTTCAGGAAAATGGGGACAGTGAAATTTGTGCTGGAATTTCAGAATATTCATCTGTTTGGGAAGAGGCTTTTAAAACAGAAAGAATTTATGAAGGTGAAAACATAGTAGACTTTAAATACTCTGAAAAAGCTCTAGAAATTCAGAAAGCTTTAAAACATGGTATTGATTCTGCAATTGTCATTGCAGAAAGCATTAATACTCCAGACTTCTTTGATTATTTATTGGGTGAGGTTACAATAGAAGGTAATTACAAAACCTATACCAAGCCACATGTTGCTTCAGATAAAAAATATTTCAATTTCTCTCAAAAAAATAAGAAAAAGTATTTTACAGATACGCTGTTACTGGCTTTGGTAAACATAGCTCCTAAGGGGAGTAAGGCTTTTACAGTAAGAAATGAATGTAAAGAATTAATGGTTCTGAGTTTTGGAGGTATTCCTGCAGACCGTAATGTTCAGGCCTGTGTTATGGATTGTAAGTACATTAATAACTTTAAAAACCTTGAAAAATTAAAAATTTACAACCCTAAAACCTTAGTCAATTCTTCAGAACTAAAAAAACTTAAAAAGCTTAATGACTTTAGTATAGAAGGAAATAGGGTTGCTCATTGGTGGAAAGTTGGAAATTATGAACTTTTAATATCTGAAGATTTACCTGTCTTAGAAAATTTAAAATCACTTCATATAGAAAAAGCTACCAACAAAGATTTAAGTGTTTTAAAAAATATAAAAGGCATTCAAAATATCAGTTTAAGACATTGTAGTAATTTGGTAAGTTTGACAGGGTTAGATGTTCCAGAAGTCCTAGATTTAGACATTTTTTGTGAATGCAATCAACTAACAGATACCAGTATCTTAAATAAAGCTGTAAAAGTTAAAAACGTGAAGTTGTCTTCAGAAGGCTCTGGTACAGATTCTGATAAAAGCTTAAATATTGCATTTGTAGAGCGTTTTAGTGGTGTTGAAAGTTTAGATATTACAGGTTGTGATTTTTCTAATTTAAAGGATGTATCAGCTTTACAAAACTTGAAGAGTCTAAGGATTTCTAATCCAAAAAATCTTACGGATTTTCCTCTCCTTGGAGAGAATAAAAATTTAAATGATTTAAGTATTACATCTCCTAATCTTAAAGATTTGAAGGGCATTGGTCAATGCACCAATCTTAAAACAATCGATTTAAGTAGTAATAAAAATTTAAATACCGTAGAATCCTTAGAGAATATAAAATTTGTTGATATTAAACTTAATAGGTCTGGAATCAAAAACTTAGATTTTTTAGAAAATACCCAGATTATTTCTAGTTATAACCATTCATTGGGTTATAATGAAGCCTTAGATATACATGAGGGAGCATTTAGTGTTTCATATGATAGATCTGATGAAGACAAAAAGAAAACTGGCAAAGGTCTTCCAGATGGTTTTGATACTAATGGCTATGTGATACCAGAATTTTATGAAGATGGTTCCTCTCAAGATTTTATAAATGATAATACATTCTATCTAAATGATTGCCCAAATTTAGAGCAAATCAAAGGCCTTAAGAATGTGACTAACATTATGGCTTTGGATTTAACAAATTGTGTAAATCTCACTTCATTAGATGGCGTTGAAAAAATGTTGGATTTAAGAGAAATTGACCTTTCAGATTGCACAAATTTGGAAAGTATACATGCGCTTAAAAATTGCAGTAAGCTAGAGAAAATACTAGCATTTGGGTGTAATAAATTAAGTCCTAAACCAAAGGTTAAAAATATGGATACCTTAGAAAAGGTTCAAGAATATTTAGCAAAATTATAAGTATAAAAACAACGCATATTAAAAACAATTTAAACAATGGATAATATCAAATACACAATCGAAACTTTAGATGATATTAACATACATGAGGGACTAACAAAAGAACAAATCGATTCTTTTGAAAAAAAAGAAAAAGATTGTTTAGACGCATTTAAAGCAATTCCATCTCTTGGAGATGACTTTAACACCTCTCATCGAGATGTAGCTGAGACTTCTATACTAGATCGCTTAGGTGAATTGATAGATACATTAATAAAAACTGGCGCATTAAATTGGGCTATAAAACTGTGTGTGACAAAAGTGCAATATATATCCAATTCATATATATACAGAAAAGGACATCAATTTGCGGGTATTATAGATAGATTAATTACATTAAAACAACCAGGATTGGCTGAAGAAGTTGTAAAAATAGCTTTAAAAAACATTTCAGAAACAGCTATAAGTGGATCTAAGTGGTCTGCCTATCACATTCTTGGAGTATTTACAGGTTCTCCCAAAAGACTAAACAATAAAAAGCTTGCCTTAGAAATTTTTCAAAAAGCTGAAATTGAGGCAGAAGATTTTTTTGAATTTAATGAACTAGCATGTTCTATTGCTGATGAAGATTTTTTGGGAGACAAAAATTATGCAAAAAAAGTATATCAAAAAGCTGAAAACTTAGCTGCTGTAGAAAAAACAAATACTCAATACGAGAGTTTTAAAAGGTTCTTAGCTTTAGGACAATCTTACATATATTATTTAGATAAAAATTCTGCTAGAATAGCATTAGAAAAAGCAGAAAATCTTGCTCAAAATTGGAGAGATAGGAAAGATCTTGCAGAAATAGTGGCTTTTGATTTAGAAGACCCTGTATGGGAAAAGAAACTTCTTGAGAAAAAGAAAAAATAAATGATTATTTATAAATAAGAAAATTATTATTATGTCAACGAACAAACTAAAACCAGAACAGATAAAAGCTTTCAAAGAAAAGGAAGTAGGAGTATTCAAAGCCGATGAAGATGGATTTATCGACATAAGAAATATAGAATGGTTTGCAGATGAAGTATTTGCAACAGGTGACAAAGAATGGGGCCTTGCGATTCTAAAAAAAATAGAAGTTTTGGCAGAGAATTTCTATGACTTAGAGGGTATAATGGAGAGACTGAAAAAACTTAACGAAAATGATCGCTTATTAGCACTAGTTAAAAAGGCAGAGCCCATGATTGAAACTGAAGATTATGGTCTTTCTGGCTGCTATCTTTTGGCTGGAAATTTTGTAGTTTCTATTGATAAAGATTATGCACGAGAGTTATATAAAAAGTCTGAAGACCATGCTGTAGATTTTAATGAATTTAATGAACTCAGTGGTTCTTTAGCTAATGATTCAGACGACAAGGAAAATGCACTTAAGATCGTACAACTAAGATGTATACCGCTTATAGATGAAAAAGATCACCATAATAGGTTAAGTCAAAGTGCTCAAGTCGTTAGAACACTAATAGATTTAGGTGAGGTTCAAGAAGATAATGAAGGAACTAACTTTAATCACTCTATTCAAATATTAGCTGATTACAAAAAGAAAAACAATCTCTAAATAAAAAAAATAATTTATTTCTCCAAAATCAAATATTTAAAGTATGAAACCATATAATGAAAACATTGAATTTAAAAGCATTCAAGACTATTTAGAGTATTGGAAAAAATTCTTTGAAGAATGGAGTAAAGGTGAAAGCCATCAAAAAAAATTGCTTAAAAATGATAAAATTTGGAGTGACGAGAACCGTAAAGGGAAAGTGTGGAAAACAAATGACGGTAAAGAAAAAAGCACACTACTTGAATACGATGTTTTACCACAGCCATATTTAGGAAATATTGAAAATCACTCTGTTATTACTCTAAATCTAAATCCGTCAAGATCAAAGAAAAATAATGAGAATATAGAATTTGAAAAAAATTATTTACCAAAATTTAAAGAGGCAGAAAACTACCATGAATATGCTGAAAGATTTCCAACCTATGATACTCATCCATTTTGGCAAAAACAGGATGACTGGATAGATAGAATATTTGAAAAATTAGGTAAAGACGCACCCTCTGAAAATAAAATCAAACCCTTTGCCATAGAAATATGTCCTTGGGGCTCTAAATCTTTTCAAAAGCTTAAAATAAAAAAGGATGACTCTCTTATTAAATATATGGATAAACATGTTTTTGATGTCATTGAAAAAGTAATTGAATATTCAAAACTCAAAATAGTTCTTTCTGTTGGAAAGGCATACTATGATATTTTTGATAACAAAAAAACTGATTTTGAGCGAAAAGAAGAAATCTCTTACAAAAAAAATAAACCTGAAGGTATGGATTGGCCTCAAACAATAGATAAAAAGAGTGGAAAAGATAGAGATGTGAAAAGAACCTTTTCAATTTGGAAGAAAGGAAAAATATTATACATTAATACATATGCATCAGGGTCCAACACCCCACCAGCCGAACACTTTAATGAGATTCAAAATGAACTAATCAGAAAACATTTAATTAAATAAAACAATTATTAAAAAACTTCTATACATAGATTTAGATGGTGTCGTTGCAGATTTTGTATCTGCAATGCATGCACACCCTTTAAGACATGAACCTCCTTATGATAAAGACCCAGACACCATTCCAGGGCTGTTCAGAAACTTAAAGCCTATAAAAGATGCCGTAGGCTCCGTAAATAAATTACTTAGTTCAGAACAATATGAAGTCTATTTTCTAAGCACTGCGCCTTGGGGTAATACCTCCGCTTGGACAGACAAGCGCATTTGGCTAGAGGAACTATTTGGAGATACAATAAACAGAAAATTGATATTAACCCACCGTAAAGATTTAGTTAAAGGAGATATACTAATAGATGATAGACCCAATAATGGAGCCAAAGATTTTGAAGGCGAGTGGATTC
>Ga0228669_1000813_pt1 | contig 14611 bp, 13 predicted proteins | sample 84DmetaG_FD_182700 | JGI IMG/M metagenome (GOLD analysis project Ga0228669, IMG submission 182700) | Seawater microbial communities from Monterey Bay, California, United States - 84D | ecosystem: Environmental > Aquatic > Marine > Coastal | place: USA: California | collected 2016-10-11 | reverse complement strand
ATGGAAATGCTAATAAAGAAAAAGTATTAAGATATATTATAATATATGGACCACTTTTGTCATCAAGATTGGGAAACAGTTGTTTTGACCAAAACTAAATACTCATCTAAAGATGAATTGGAAAATAAAGCAAGTATTCCAAAATCTTCCAAACAAAAATTGGAAAAAAGTGAAGACATTCACATTCCAGACAAAGTACATTTGTCGCTTAGTAAATCGATACAACAAGCGCGAAACTCAAAGAAGTTGTCTCAGAAACAACTCGCAGTAATGATGAATTGTCAGGCATCCCTAATTCAGCAATATGAAATTGGGCAAGCAATACCCCAAAATAATTTTATATGCAAACTTGAGCGGGTTCTTAAAACTAAGTTACCAAGAAAGAAAAAAAAATAAACAGTTTTTGTGATTCATTAATTATAACAAGAGACTGAAAAAATGTAATTCTACTTATTATAATTTTTCTATATAATGGGATAATTGTAAGATAGATACACCCTCTGTGATAGTGATAAACCAGTGAATAATGTGTGCATGGCATTGAATTACACAACATGGATAAAGGCATCCACTATAAAGAAATATTTATATCTCAGAATATCTTTGGAAATCATGTTATCTCGATTGCATCATCCAAGTAAATTATATCTTCACAATATTTCTAGATCCTGAATACGCCAATGTTCTTTGGTTCCATTTGGTAAAGGTCTTGAAATAATGAAAGGAAGTATCTTTTCCTGAAGCTCCTCTTCAGCTATAATGTTATTGTCAATAACACTATTTTCGGGCGTATATAACCTTCGCGCTCCATTGTTAAGTTGTGAGATACGCAGACCCAATATTCTAGTTTTTTCATATTTTGTCATAATCGGCGTTGTGGTGTGTTTTGTGTCAATAATATCACCATTTTTGTTTCTTGTGACGTTTGCTAAGACAGCAATTTCGCCATAATCTTCAATCATTTCTTGAGTATGATTATTTATAATATAATTTAGTTTTTCTTCTGCAACAAGCTTACCATCAATCGGGTCATCGTCACTTTCTTCCGATTCATAATTTTCATCATCGTCAGAACTCTCAACATTAAATTTACTAGCCAATGAATTGTTTGCTTGTATCGAACCGCCCCGTTCACTATCACTTTCTAGACCATCTTCTACAACATCATCTACAATATTGTCATCGACAACATCATCGTCGACAACACCATCTTCTTCTTCATCTACAATATCATCATCTTCCACACCTTCCACACCTTCCACACCTTCCACACCTTCTACATCTTCTTCTTCACCTACAACGGGTTCGTTTCCTTCTCCTAGACCCGACTTTTCATCTGAATACTGAGGAGTTTCCATTTCTAGAACGTTTATTATATCACTCTAAATAATTCTTAAATCAATTTTTTTTTATGGTTTCCACGAAAAATTGCAATTGTAACATAAGTAAGTATATTTCATGTTTTTGTCATCAACGCGAACATAAATAACATCTGATTTGTCTTGACCTTTATTTGAAGAACATTCTAAATTCGGGCACTTAATGCTATTTACATGTGGCAGGGTTGGATCAAATCTGGTGTATTCATTAATTCTCATATTTCTATCATCATTATTTACTGAATATTCATAAACCTTAAGATTTGCTGTTTTGAGAATTTCGGTATCTTCGTAACAACAATTTTTACAGAAATGAACTAACTTCCCATCATCGTTCTTTTGCATATAGTACATGTTGTCGCACTTCTTACAAAAATCCATCGTTTACTATAAAGTGTTGTGATAATTTTAATTTCAATTTTTGTTTATTATCTTACAAGCCCGTGTATACAATTCACTATAATTCAACGCAGCACGCATATCGTATATTTGCAAATATATTTTAGCATCTTCCTCCTTATCTTTTAAATTTGAGATTTCAAAGAGAATTTCATGCTTACATTTGTTAAAAGTTTCCTTTATTTTGGCAATCAATTCCGGATGTTGCACAGGTATTTTTTCAATGTTTGAAATATAATACAAAATTGTAAATTCGTAATTTTTAAATTCGATAATTTTGTTATACTGTAAAATACTATTCATATTGGCAGTTGTCACACCCGGTTCATTCATTAATGGCATCTCATTTAGAGTTGTTTGCAGTGTCAAAAGAATAGAGCGGATTGTTTGGCAAGCACTCCATTGGTCTCCACTCCACGTATTCAAAATAGAAAGACAAACCTTCCCATTTCTATATAGGTTAGGATTAAATCTGGTTTTTCCATCGTTCGACTTGAATATAACTTTTGGCGGCTTAAACGGATATTCTTCTGAAAAAATAAACTCAAATATATAGTTCCCGTAACTATATGGTGTATCTTTAGGTCCAATAATCAAAGCGTGACCTTTAAGTATATTTTCTTCATCTGGAAAATAGTAAATATTCTCAATTGGACTTTTCATCATGTCTTTAATATCAATAATGACACGTTTGAAACACGGCTTCATTTATATTACTATTGTTACTCGTTTAAGTAAATGTGAAAAATATAAAAAATTGATTTATTATCGAAGTCTAAAAGAAATATCATACTATATCATAAGTATGGCTCTTGACAAAAGTCTGAAAGATTTCATAACAAAAGACAAGTCTCTCGCAAATTACATAAAGATAGGCGATCCGGCACTTGGTGTTTTTGGGAATAAATATTTCATATCTCCAGAAAAACACAAAGAGTTTGAGAAAGCTTACAGGAAACATGTATTTAGTGATACCAAAGAAGCTTATCTGGTCGAACGTCAATTAGAATTTGGCAAGATTGTGATTGACTTAGACTTCAGATATACGCAAAATATCACAGAAAAGCAACATACAGAAGACCATGTGCACGACTTTGTTGAGTTATGTATCAATGGTTTGAAGTATTTGTTTTGCGACACTGTTGATGAAATGATAGAGTTTTATGTTTTCGAAAAAGAAGATGTCAATGGCCTAGATACCGTCACAAAGGACGGTATCCATATTATGATAAATATAATTGCGGATTTTGCTACAAAAATGCTACTTAGAAATTATTTGTTGGAAAATATAAATGATGTTTGGGAAGACCTTCCACTTACAAACGACTGGAATAGTGTTATTGACGAAGGTGTCATGAAGGGCCATGCGGGGTGGCAATTATACGGTTCTCGTAAACCGGGCAATCAACCATACAAACTCAAGTACTTGTTTCAAACCACCACTAAAAATGATCGTATTGACATTGAAAGAGTGGATATTCAATTTATTGATTTCAATAAGTACTTTCCTCGTTTCTGTGCCAGAAATACCGATAATTGTCACAAGTTTCATTTGAATGTTTCGCTTCAAGATGCTTATGAAAGGGTGACAAACACAATGTCTAAAAAATTAAAAGTCTCGAAAACTAAATGCAATAAACTGTCTGATATTCGAAGTTCAGATGACCTCGACGCAATGATACAATCGCTATTTGATGACGCAAATACAAATTATAACATTAAAGAGATACACAACTATACCATGGCTCTCCCGGAAGAATATTGGGGGGGCGGGAGTTACGATAAATGGATACGAGTTGGCTGGGCTCTCAAAAATACCAACGAAAAACACCTTCTAACTTGGATAAAATTCTGTAGTCAGAGCGATGATTTTGATTTCGAACACAACGACGCATACGAAAAGTGGGAGAACGGAGAACTAAACTCAGAAGAAGGTCTTTCATATAAGTCAATCATATATTGGTGTAAAATCAGTAATCCAGATGAATACAAAAGAATATACAGCAATACAGTTGATTATTACATTTATTACTCTTTCAGGAATAATACAGAATGCGATTTGGCTAAGACATTACACGAAATGTTTAAGTCTCAGTACGTTTGTACTAGTATCACAAATAATATTTGGTATGAATTCAAAGACAATCGATGGGAACCAAATGATCGAGGTACTGCACTTAGGGTGAAAATCTCAACATCCATGTACGAAAAATACGAGGAAAAATTATTTGCATTCCAAAGTACAATTACCGCAGCACAAAATAATATGATTTTGTCATCTTCCGGAAAAAACGATAATGATGAAAAACTCACACTGAACAATATGAGTAATCAGATTGTCGACGATTTCAAAGACAGCTCCGGCGATGACGCAAAAGACTTCATCAAAAAAAGGAATGAGATGACCGCAACTTGTAGACTGTTAAAGAAGTCAAACACTAAAAGTAATATCATGAAAGAAGCCCAAGAGCTTTTTTGGGACAAGCATTTCTATAATAAACTCGATAAAAATCCCTATTTGTTAGGATGTACAAACTGCGTTATTGATTTCAAAGAACGTGTACATAGATGCGGTAGACATGATGATTATGTATCTAAATCTACCAATTTAATATATCAACCAATTGAATATTACAAAAAGTGTAAACCAAAAGTCATTCGCGAAATAGAAGACTTTATGAAACAATTGTTCCCCGATATTATAGATGAGACTACATCACAAGTAGATTCATCTCTTAGAAACTATATGTGGGAGCACATGGCATCGACTTTATTGGGTACAAACGAAAATCAAACATTCAATATTTATAACGGTTCTGGTGCGAATGGCAAATCAAAAATGGTCGAGCTCATCTCGTTGGTACTAGGAGACTACAAAGGCACCGTTCCGATTAGCCTCATCACACAAAAACGTTCAAACATTGGCGGTACTTCTTCGGAAATATACAATTTAATTGGAACCCGATATGCAGTAATGCAAGAACCGTCGAAAAATGATAAAATTAATGAAGGTATTATGAAAGAGCTCACTGGCGGCGATCCAATTCAATGTCGCGCCCTTTTCAAAGACAGTGTAACATTTCTTCCTCAATTTAAACTGGCTGTGTGTACGAACAACATGCTAGATGTTACAAGTAACGATGATGGAACTTGGCGTCGTCTTCGTAAAGTGGACTTTGTTTCCAAGTTTACAGAACATCCATACAAAGATCCGAAGTTTCCGAGAGAAGACTACCCTTATCAGTACAAAATCGATAAAAAGTTGGACGAAAAGTTCAAAACATGGGCGCCAGTTTTACTGTCGATGCTTGTAGAAATATCGTACGAAAAGCAAGGTCGTGTTGTGGATGTTGCGCCGGTAATGGCGTCAACCGAACAATACAGAAAAGATCAAGATATCATTTTCGAGTTTCATGATGCAATGTTTGAACCTAGGCCATCCGATAATGGGTTTGGAATACGCCAACGCGAGATATTGAGTAAGTTCAAAGATTGGTATGGGAAAATGTATGTGGGTAAAGCAATGCCCAGCGGCAAAGAAGTACATGCTTTCTTAGAAAAGAAATATGGTAGATATCCCAATCAAACGGGGTGGCTGAAGTTCAGCTACAAAAATTCATATGATGCAATGGAGGGAATGAACGAATAAATTAAACAAAAGTTTCTTTCAAAAAAGCACTTTTAGGTCCAGAGTTTGTGATTGACTTACTAATTGAATGAACACTACTTCGCAGTATACTGTATATATAGAATATGAGGAACGGAAACATCAAGATAATAATGTAAAAATACCATTTTTTTTTAATATCTAATTGATTATTGATTGTCAAATAAATGATCACACCAGAAATAATGAAATAATACAAGTATGTTATCATTGTATTTAATTTTTCAATTTTTGATTTTATTTCGCTTCGATACACAAACTTTCTTGAGTTTAACATATCGTCATCGTTGTTTTTTTCTCCCATCTCTGCCTCCTTTTTTTCAAGTTTTTTATAAATATTATTTATCTCGGACAACTGTTCCAACTTGTCTTCATTGCCTATACAAGCTTCACAAGACGAAACTCCATTAATTTTGTTCTGAATGTACTTTTTGCGTTCTCCTATGAAATACTTGTATAAAGTGTCACCATATTTCCCTTTTAAATAAGTTTCTTCTTTATCAAGTAAATTTTTTACATAGTCATTTCCATTTTCAACAATTTCGTAATATTCCCCGCTTTTCGACATACCAATATCAGATTGTTTCATAACACCACCAGAAGAATAAGTGATTCCGCCATCATCTGTAAAAATTCCGGGACATTTATCTTTCAGCCATTTGGTATCCGAATCATTAAACAAATTATCTAAAAGGGTCATTATATAAACTACGAAGAATTATTTTTCATTATATTGTAACACTTATTTGAGATAATGTCTTCTTGCTCGTACAGCGGTATATCCGAATCTTGCATAAATCTTGTGTTATTTTTACCCGGATAACGGGGTGGACGTATATGAGCATATTCATCGTAAGTTACATCGTCTCGTACCATAATATCGTAAACACCTTTGATTGCATAAAGTACAAATACAACTAAACCTATTGTAATGAAAGACACGAAGACACCCTCACTCATCAAATTCAGCTTATATACGAATGAAATACCTAACATGAAAAAGACAATATATACGAGTTGTTTCGTAATTTGCAGTTGATGGTTCCTTCGATTTGAGTAGTATGTCTTCACTTCCACCATCCTATTTTTATTGTGAAGGTCGTCTTCTATTGTTTCGATATCTCCAGAGACAATTTTTATCTCTTCTTTTATCATTTTGTCCATGGTGGAATTGTAATCTTTATTATTATCTAAGTTACGTTTTCTATTTGAAATACTCTTCAATAGTTGAATATTACTATTTGAAACAGTTTCGTTCAACTCTTTGTCGGCGTTTAAAGCGTTCATCGCCGGAATATCGAGTGAAAAATTTAATTTGTCTTTACTACTAGAAACTTCGCGATAACTCAAATAATCGTTAATAGGCTTTGACAGCTTGTTTTCTTGTAACTCTACCAATTTTAGTTTTTTATAATCATCATTGTAATTATCGCCACCATCACCCATCAAATATGGAAGTTCTTGCATATAACTTGTTTTTGTTACACTCATCTATAATATATCAACTAAATAAAAATTGATACATTATTTTTGTTTACTCATTTTGTAATTTCATACAAAGAAATCATGAATTGTTCATGAGCTTTTTATAATTTTTTATCTGCGTGGCACACTTTTCTTCGTCGCTCTTAGATTTCCCATATTCGTTTCCTTTACCATCACCATAACTTCGTGGGAGATTAAACTGGAAATCATATTCGTCGAAATCTATATTACTTTTGAACATTATTTCAATAATTTGCATAAAAACATATCCGGTAAATGAAACAAACAAAACAGCCAATAAAATAACAAACAAATTATCGGTCATTATGAAATCAAAGTTTTTATTGAAGAACCTCAACACAATTGCAATCGCGCATGCAATTATTATCGAATAAAGTATTTTGATTTGTACCTGTTTTTTTTTGTAATAATATGTCTGCAATTGCTTCATTTTCAAATGATTGTCTACTTCTTCCAATAGCGCCTTATTACGTCTCCTAAACTTTTTGACCTTGTTTTCTAAAAAACGGTTCATAGTATCCTGGTTTCGATGCATATCAACGCTGTAGTTGTAACTATTAGAAACGTTCTCAGATGCGGTTTTTACAACATCTATTGTATTTTCTTGTCGGTTGGAATTACCTTTGAACAGCGTTTCGAAATTGTTTAGTATGTCTTTACTGCTCTTATCGAAATAATTCTGATAATAAACACCATTCGTAAGTATATCATCATGATACAACTCGTCATTATAAATGTTTTCGAGAGTTTTGTCTAAAAGTTCTGATTGTTTATCAAATGCAACGCCACTTTTTGTAGCTTTCACAGAAACATTATTATCAATATTATCAGAAATAGCCATAAATGAATATATATATATATATAATCTATTTTTTCATATAATTAAATAAGATTAAAAGCGCACCAACAGCTCCTATTCCAACAACCGCCATAGAATATTCAGTGTTGTCGAGTATATTCTTAGCATCCTTTGATTGTGCTATTAACACGTCGTTTAGCGTTTCATTTTTACTGGCAGTCCTATGAAGCTCACTATATTCTTTCTTGATTTCTTCCATTTTTGTTATATCCTTATCAGTTTGTTTCAATACATTCAGCTCATTTTCACTCAACTCGTTGAATGCTGCTATCATGTGTTTAAAAGACTTTTGAAAATCTTCCCGAACGGACTGAAACTCGCCTACATCTCCAACACGCTTGCTTTGAAAATCTTCGCGAATTGACTGAGGTGTATTTGAAGTGTTTGTATCACCATCGCCATTAAGCATCTGTTTTAATCCACATACACTATCGTCTACAAAGTCTTTTTCGGGTGCAAATTGAGCATTCATACCGTGATAATCTGAAATTTTCATTGTAGAAATTTTATCTGCATCTGTGGCACACGGTCCGTATCGAGGATCAAACGGATATTTAGATAGTTTCATAGTACCCGTATAGTCTCCGCCAACACAACCATTTATACCTGAAGGATAAACGTGTTTTAGATTTCTCTTTGTAATGTTATACATTTTAGACGCACCATCGTCATTGAAAATACCAATTGTTGAGGTTTCGTTATCGTCGGTAAAGTTAGTATCCAAACAATAGTTTTCGTAATCTTCATATGAAGGGTTAGTTTTTGATTTATATTTTTCTTGTACTAGATGCGATTTACCCATAGGATCTATATAAACACTATTCGTAACATGTTCCCCCAATTTGATTTCGTTTTCATAAATAGTCGCGTGTTTACTATTCGCGGCATAGTAACCTATTTCTTTATTTCTGTCATCGTTTATTGTAAATGATATTGGCGGTATGTATTGAATAGTTACACCAGCGCTATCAGACAAAACAAGACGCAATCGGGTATCTTCACTATACAAGGCATCATCCTTGGTTAATAGCCAATCTTTGCTGTTTGTTATTTTCTTTATATACGTCATAGATGAATTATTATTATCAGACCTACTTACTGTTTCTAATTGCGTGATAAAATCATCACTTTTGTTCAAGTCTGAAAATTTCACACAATGCGGATAATGTTCTATTTCTCCATGCAAATCAATTGTTTCTATTGGTGTCAATTCCTTGCCAGTTTTATCATTCAATTCCATAACAACCATTTTTCTATTTTCATCATACCTTATTTTTGCAATCCGATGAAAGTTGCACTCTTGTAACGGTATAACATCAAAATCGGCAATATTGTCTCTATAATCGTTTACACTGTCAGATTGTTTGTAATCGAGATGAACATTTATATTTTCATCTCCACAAGTGTAATTGCTAGGTGACGCATCTTTGTATTCATTTGATATATAGTCCTGAAGAGATTTATATGCTTTATTTCCACTTGCATATGCATATGCAACGTTTAACAAATCCGAATTCCCAACATAATTCAACGGTTTAGGTGTAGTTGGAAAAAAGTCCGGTGTACTGCTGTTCATACCTTCAGTAAAACCTTCTACTCCTACTAAGTTTTTTGTTCTTGTCATATCGACGTTGTTCGACATCGCATTAAAATCTACCCCACTCTCTTGTAATTTAATTAATGCTGCTTCTGCCATGGAGGCGCAACTTGATATAAAATAACTTATTATATTTGTTTCATATTTTGTTAATAATAATCCATCATCGTAATAGTCATCCATTATCTGGATATTTGCAATCATTTCATTAAGGTTTGGACACTCCACACCCATTGTTTTATTTGTGCAATCCAGACCTAAAATAAGTCTGTAACAATTGTAAAAAAAACGATTGATACTGTTTTCATCTTCTTTTTGGAGTTTTTCTAATGCATGGTCAATAGAATTAGACATAGATGTTAGTTTCGAGTTATTCAATGGTGTGTTTTTATTTTTGAGATTGTTTAATTTTTCTTTATATTGTTCAAGAACTGACACAGGATTGTTTGAAATATTAAAATTCTGCAAATCTTCAAGAATGTCTCGTATCTCAATCAATTTATTGTGCTTTTCCATGTAGTTACGTTGTTCTTCTAATAGTTTAGAGTAGTCATCAAGAAGTGTACGAGTGTGACTGTAAATAAGACCAAAGTCAATATCGATAAATATCAAAGATGACGAATTGATCCCTGAATTAGAATTACTTGGATCATTCGCCATATACGCTTTAGATTCAACAATCAACTTTTCGATTTGTTTTATTTCCTCGCCCGAGACTTTGTTTGTTACGAGGGTCATAAAATCCGCATAAAGTATATTGTTTGGTCTTTGTTCGAGGTAATTGTAAAATGAGTTTATGTATTTACTGATTATATTCTTGTTCTTTTCAAAATAATTAAAAAGGTCAATAAGATATGTGATAACTTCAGTATTAGGAATGATTTTGTCATATTTGAACAAGTTGAAAACACTTTTATATTCATTACTCTTATTTGCATTTTTATTTTCAACGTCATCAATTGACTTTTGAAGAAAATTGGAATAACTAACAAACTTGTTCAATACTTCGTTCAAAGACCGAGAGGCGATTTTATTATTATAACCTTTGTAAATATCATTTGGAAATTGTTTATTCGGTTTAGAATGTTTTATTTTGGCATTTATCGGCAAACTTATAATACGTTTTTTAAGATCATTATGAACACTTACCATAGGTTCATATATATCTACTGACTTCTTGAACATTGAACGAACGTCTTTCAGCGCCGCTACTGTATCAATATTATGATGTTTGGCATTGACATTTTCTCTAAGTTTGCCTCTCAAGATATCGTCATCAATTATCTTGATAACATTTTCAAGTAGTTTCTTGTCTTTTTCTTGTCCATTTATTTTTGTCTGCAATCGTTTTAATTCATTTCCAATAACACTATTGTTTAGTGGTTGGAGATCGATGCCAGAAGAGTCTCCTTTAGTTGGCCTTATTTGAAACAATGAATCAATCGCCCCTCGATTTTTATTTTTTGTTTGAACATCGTCGTTTGAAAATACAATTTTTTTTACTGGGTTCATTGCACTAGACATGTTCACGGCACGATTTTTGTTAGAATATTGATAAACGAATTCGCTGTTTTTGATATTATTGTACGGACACCCTCTGAATGTGGTTATTTTTTGCCTTTCTTGAACAATTGCACCTTGTTCGTAAAGACTACCATCTATCCTACTACCAATAAATGTCCTTTTATTATTACTACTCTCTGAAAGAATGCCCATCATGACACGGTTGAAGTTTTGATGTTTAGACCGTTGTATATACTTAAGCGCAATCTTTGATTTATTTGGTCGATATTTCTTTGACTCGTAAGTGTTATTCATAAAAGCCTCGTCCGTCTTCTCAAAGATAATCGCACCTTTTAATGAAGTGTCGTTTGTGAACTGCAAGCCATTTAGTTTATTTTTTTCTACATAAGTTAATTGGTATATTGTAATTTTTGGGGTATTAGTAAATTTTAAATATTCTTTGATTACTAAAAATAGTTCTCCTTCAACAATAATATTCTTAGAGAATACATCATCGGACGAATTTCCATCGCCCGCGAATTCGCTTCCGTCATGTTTATAAAACACCGGGCTCGTCATCTTAAAAAAATGTTCAACATAAACAACCTTTTTGTCATACAAGTGAGATTTATTTGTAAAGAAAGTTTTTCTTAAACTGTTCACGTCCGATAGATTTACATTTCGATTGTTATCAAACAAAAGTAACATATCAATATAATTCATATAAGGTAGCGGATTTTCGGTTCTTTGCAGTATTTCAAATTCGCTATTTGGATTATCACAATCACCAATTGAGATGATATTGCTTTCATTGTCATTATAGGTGATGCATTTTTTCTTGTCTTCTGTTTTAGATATCAAATAAGTCGTCCCGCTCGCACTGTCGTTATATTGAGCGGGTTCGAGTATTCCAGTCATTTCACACATGGCACAATCAGACAAAACCATGTTTGCATTATTGAAACTTGTACCAATATTAGAAAAACTGAGATATTTACCCGTGTTCTTATGTTTAAAATATGCCATGACAGTTTAATAACTATATATATATTCTATTTTTTATTTCTTCATACACTTTGCAGAATTCATAGAACCATATGTGTCAATTCCTTTTATATTTAAGGTGTTTATCCCACCCCCTGAAAAAGGATGACATGATGTAGAGATACTATTATTTGTTATTTTCGTTATATCTCCATTATTAACTTCATACAACTTTGAAAAATTGTCCGAATAGTTGGATTTGTTGATAGAGTACAAGTTTCCGTCCATTAAAATAGAAAGATAAGATGGTGCTCCTGAAATACTTGTCACTTTCTTTTCTACAATTTCAATAGAGATTGGTAAATTCTTGTCAACATCATCCATTGTGTAACATATACATCCACCATTACTATTTTTTACACTCATTCCATAGTTGAGTTTATTTGTAGTTTTCGCGCGTGCGCTACATTTTTTTAAGTGACTTTCAGTGCAGACAGATGTGTCTTCAAATTCAATATTGTCTTTGCTTGTCAACATTCCTGTTTTGATATTATTGTATTTGTTTGTATTCAAATCATCTAGACCAACTTGGTACAATTTGTGTCGTGTTCCATCATTACGATTTTCTACGTGTTTCTTCATTTTATTTTCAACATTTTTATTTAACTTTTCTAAAGCTTTTGCATATTTGTTCTTTTTATTATTGTATTCATTCAATGTGTCTTTGAAGTTTTGAAGTTTTTCATAATTATATATATCAGTCGTCATGTTATATATAATATCTTATATTAATTATAGTTCGCGTTGAATGTAACCCCCTAAATCTTGGACGGCTATTTTCACAAGGTATATTATTAGCACTGCAAACAATATTCGATACATCAGATTCATTTCTTTTTTATCTTCGACAATACTCATAACAAGAAGTATAAATAATAAAACTAAAACAATTATCCATAGTACAAGCGTGAGATGAAAATCATTAGAAAAGTTATTTAATGTTGCTACCTTGGTAGTATAATTCGCGAGAAGTGTTTTAAGCGTTTCATTTTTATCCAAGTAAACCTGATGTGACCGCTTGACTGCATCATAAGAAGTCTCTAAATCATCAACATCGTCATCTAGGTCATACTCTGTTTCTCGAAACTTCGAAACAATATGGCTGTCTAGTTTTTTACCTTGAAAATATATTTTATCTTGTAAGTTGTTCAGTTCCCACTTCTCGTCACTATAATTTACAAAATTACTAACATCTTCTGAATATTCATCATAATTCTCTCCCAATTTGTCAAAATCTTTTTGTTCCTTTTCACCCGACATGGTTCAACTATATTATATACTATGAGATTTTCTTAGTGGCGGTTAGTTCACTTGTATTTTCGGGTTAAACTCTTGGGCACTACCACTCTTTGCTGCTGTTGCTGTATCGGTCTTATTAAACCATAAATAATAGATAACAACAAATATGACCAAAAAAAATAAGCTCTTAAAAACAATAAAAAAATATTCTTCTAAAAACGAAGTTTTCATGGTTTCACTTTGCCCTTTTCTAGTTTCTTTACTCTTTTTGTTAACATTTGCGCCTATATTATTTATTTTTGTTGACACCTCTCTTTTCAAAAAAACTTTTACGGTATCAATATCTGAAAGTAAATCTTCGGTATAACCATTTTCTGTTTTATTTGTTATTTTATTGATTAATTCATCAAAGTTACCAGATTTGAAATCATCGTTCATATCTTTATTTAATAAGATTGGCTTCTGTTTCATAACTATAACTAATATAACTATACATTTAAATTACGCAAATTCTAAAGAACTCATTTGTATATGATATCTTATCATATCTTGTAATTTTACACAGTTCTCCTGGTCTTAGAAGAATTGCTTTAGCAACCGGATCGAACATGCTTATTTCGGGCAACTGTTTGTCATTCAATATATTGTATTTTTCGAAAACATCGTCCTTTTCTTTCGATGATAATTTATGATGGTCCGGAACAAAATCGTGTTCTAATACATTGTATTGAAGAGCCGAAATATTAAACACCATGCAATATTCTTGATATTTTCCCCATAATTCGCGAATTGCATTTGTTATAGTGTCATTTATTTTTGAAACTGTGATAATAATAATCGAACACTTTTTTTTGTCATAATCTCCATATTCATAAAAGTCTGAAACCATATCTTGAAGAGTTGACTTTTTAATAGACGGTTTGAGATGATATCTCACCTGACATTTTTTTTCTGGGTCGGAAGCATCCGCAACTTCAAAGTTAAGCTGACTACTGTCCTCTGACGCTTGCTTCATAGCATTTACTTCGGCAACCGTGATCTTTTCATATTGTGAAGTGTCATAACCTTGTTTTTTTAGGTAGAATATTATATTAAGCCTAGAATTATAAATGTCATTGATCAACGTGCTATTGTCAACGTTCATGATTTATATAACTAATCTATAAAATAATTAAATCAATTTTTTTAATTCATACAATCTAATTATTCATAAAATCATTTATCCAGATTTTACTACTTTCATTATACCATTGACACCACCGTTTATGCCTTCGTCTGGTTGAACATCGACACGTTCCATTTCATTGGATTTTGTTTCTACGGGTTTAGTTTCTACGAGTTTTGTTTCTACGGGTTTAGTTTCTACTAGTTTTGTTTCTACGGGTTTAGTTTCTACTAGTTTTGTTTCTACGGGTTTA
>Ga0228669_1000803_pt1 | contig 14677 bp, 36 predicted proteins | sample 84DmetaG_FD_182700 | JGI IMG/M metagenome (GOLD analysis project Ga0228669, IMG submission 182700) | Seawater microbial communities from Monterey Bay, California, United States - 84D | ecosystem: Environmental > Aquatic > Marine > Coastal | place: USA: California | collected 2016-10-11 | reverse complement strand
TGATGTTACTAATTTTAATAAAATAGCTTTTAGTTACAAGGAAAATGATTTTAAACTTTACATAAATGGAGCTTTAGTTTCATCTGATACAAGCGGTTCTGTGTGGTCTACTAATACTATAAATAAGTTAACATTTTCTAAAATAGGAACTACTGCTGGTAGTTTTAAAGGAAAAGTAAAATCACTAGCAGTTTACAAAGAAGCACTAACAGATGCAGAATTACAATCTTTAACAACAATATAATTATGATACATAAAAGATATACATTTACAGATAAAGCACAAGTAGATTCAAAGATAAGTAAGTTCTTTGATATAGACCAAGAAGGTAATAAAATACCTAATGAAAGAGCAGCATTTATATACTTAGATAAGTTTGTTGTTACTCAAGGAGAGTACGATGAAGAAGGTGTAGAGATATTAGCTCCTACTTATTCTGAAGGATATGCACTTGATGTTGTTTGGCGCGACTTAGAAGAGTCTCCTTATGGATGGAAAACTTATGAAGTAGAACCAGAATCACCTTGTCACACACTATACTAATGATACAACAAGATAAACTATTACATTTCTTTTACGGTAGTATTATACTACATCTATCTATGGTTTTATTTAACCCATACATATCTATGCTTATAGTAGCTATAATAGGTGCTGGAAAAGAATTAATTTACGATAAATATATGAACAAAGGGAATTGCGAATGGCTAGACTTTGCTTTTACTATAGCTCCTTGCTTTCTCTATTTAATAACCTTAGTATTCTAATACACTAACCAAATGAAGATAATACTACTAAAAGTCTTAGAGGTTATTATACCTCAATTTATTAAAACCACATTCAAGAAAAAAGAAAAGAAGAGGTTAATAATAGAATTAGAAAATCACGATATATTCGCTACACTTGATAGGGTTAGAACTGAGGTAGCTAACTTAAAGTTTTATACTCACGGAGAGTACGATAAGGTTAAGACTAGAATGTGTTATGACTTCACTAAACATAAGTCTATTAAATGTTCTTCAAGAATGTTAGATATTATAAGAACAAAAGGTATAGACTCTATGGATAGAGATAAGTTAAAGAAACTTATACTTCTAGAACAAGGAGATATGCACAGAGAATACATAAAGTCTATTAGAATAGAATGGGATTTAAAAGGAGTAAGTCCTCAAGACGTAGATTACGTTATACATTTATTTGAAAAGTTTAGATACGATGTGATAGTTTCTTTTGAACATAGAATAAACTCTATATTTGGAAGTACATATAATAAAGATAATTTCTCATTAATGTTAGCAGTATTTGAAATGTGGGCAATGGGAATTGATTTACTGCCAAGAGATATGTCAACTACGTTTGAGTCTCTTAATGGTAAGTTTAAAGATATAAAATACTTGGCATAATGAGTAAATACTTTAAAGAAATAGAATATAAAATGGATAAGAGCTTTTTAGATAAGTTAGACCAAGCAAGAGAGTTTGCTGGTTTCCCATTCTTTATTAACTCGGCTTACAGAAGCCCAGACCATCCAGAGTCTATTAAAAACCCTACATCAAGCCATATAAAAGGTTTAGCTGTAGATATTAGAGCTAGAGATAGTAGGACTAGGTATTTAATTATTGATGCTTTAATGCACGTTGGATTTAATCGTATTGGTATTGCTGATACATTTATTCACGTTGACGATGATAAAGATAAGTCCTGTGGTGTAATATGGACTTACTAATATTCTTATTTAACTTGGTAATGTTGTTTAGTGGAGCTACTGTTCCATTATATGCTGTTAAATACCCTAAAACACTAATGCTAATTAATAGGTTAGCTTTAATAGGTTTAATAATATACTTAATGATATGAGTGATAGAAAATTAAAAAACAATGGTAAAGGTACTTTCTTTGGTAATCTACTAAGAGGGTTAGTTAAAACTGGTAAGAAAGCATCTCCTATATTTGATGCTATAACTGGTGGTAAAGTATCAGATATATTAAACGCTATTGGTAGCAGTAAAGAACTAACAGCTGTAGAAAAAGAAATGTTAGTTAAAGAATTAGAACAAGATGTAATTGAAATGCAGGAAATCTCTAAAAGATGGGATTCTGATATGTCTAGTGATTCTTGGTTAAGTAAGAATATAAGACCTTTAAGCTTAGCTTTTCTTACATTGAGTCTATTTCTATACGTTATATTAGATAGTTCCTTAAACAGCTTTAAAATAGATTCTCAATGGATATCTTTATTAGGTAATTTACTTATGTTAGTATATGGTGGTTACTTTGGTGCTAGAACACTAGAAAAAATACGTCAGAAGTAAAAGACTATTTTTTATAATACACTACTCTAAAAAAATTGAACATACCTATCCTAAATTCTTCAATATCTTTTTTTATAACTATTTGCCTTTAGGGGCAAATATTTATGATTTAATATCTTTGCGAGAAGCAAAGGTTGTTATTTCTTTAAATATAAAACAAAGGTACGAAAAAAAATCGAGAAAGTCAAATTTACTTATTAACAATTTAACTTCTATGTTTATAACTATATTTGGTAGTTTAATTTATTTTACTTATATTTATATTGTGAGAAACAGAAAGAGACATAATTTTAATGATTTTATTCCTAGATATACAGATACCTATACTAAGAAGATGGACGAGGAAGGTTTAAAGATACTTAAATGGTCTATGTTTGATAGTCCAGACTCTTTAGGTAGTGGTAAAAGATTTATGGAGAGTGAACCTGTTTTTATATTAGACACTGTTTTTAGAAAGGAAAGATTAAAGGGCTACATACACTTAGGCTACACATCGAAGGCTTACGCAGACCGAATAGGACTTGGTTTAGAGTCAGAGCATAGGATAGGCAAGGCGATAAAGTTTAAGTGTATAAACCCAGCTCATAGATTTAGATTGGTTAGAGGTCTAATTCAATATGGTGTAGAAAGAATAAGGTTGTACGACCAGAGTATTTACTTTGATACTGAGCATAATCTTAAAGGTGAAGACCTTAGTTTTAGACATTTTTAGTTTTTTTGTTTATTAGTTTTATAGGGAAGATTTAATTATTTTCCCTATTTTTTGTGTCTAAAATTTGCGTATGTCATTTATTTGTTGTATGTTTGCCTAGAATTTAAAAATATATAAGATGAAAAAATTATTAGTATTAGTATTAGTGTTAGGTTTCTTTAGCTGTTCAGAGCAAGAAGATGTTTATTGCAACTCAAGCTGCTGGACTGTTATCAACAAGAAAGATAGAATGGTTGGAGACAACATTTATGAGTTTAGTATTAAGATACAAAGAAATTGCTCTACTACTAACGAATGGAAAAGAGTTTACTTAAACAATACTAGCGAGTTAGCTATGTATGAATTAGGTGATGTATTATGTGGTGAACAAGTGCCTGAATAAAATAATTAAAGTTTTTCTTGCATATGTCATTTATATTTCGTAAGTTTGCATAACAAAACAAATAAATATGAAAGACTTAGTAGACTTTAAAAACGCACAGATTACAGCACTACAAGAAAGTAATGCAAAGCAGGAAGCAAGAATAGCTATATTAGAAACGTGGATATTCGAGCTTACGGACGACAAGTGTCCGAGAGATTATAAACAAGTAATAAGAACAGAATTATTAAAAACCAATTAAGAATGACAATTTTAGAAAAACTACAAAGGATTCAATTAGAGCTTAAAGCACCTAAGAATCAGTACAATTCGTTTGGAAAGTACAAGTATCGTTCAGCAGAAGATATCTTAGAAGGTATCAAGCCATTTGAAGACAAGTACAGCGTACTATTTAAGATTAGCGATGAGCTAAGAGAAGTTGCTGGTAAAGTATTCGTACATTCAGAAGCCAAAGTAATAGACTTAGATGTTACAGACAGAGAAAGTTCAATCTCATCTACTGCACAAGCTATTATAGATTTTGACGCTAAAGGAATGCAAATGCCACAACGAACGGGAGCAGCTAGCTCATACAGTAAGAAGTACAGTCTTGGTAATTTATTATTATTAGACGACACCAAAGATGCTGACGCTGTGAACACACACGGAAAGTCTAAGCCATCATTAAAGCTAGGTAGCCCAGAGTATAAGAAAGTAAAAGAAGCCTTAGCTGGAGGTAAATTTACAATAGCACAAGTAAAGACTAAGTATGTAGTATCAGCAGAAATAGAAAAATCATTAGTATAAACAATTAAATAAATAAATTATGAGCTTACAATTAAAAGGAACAATTAAGTTAATCGGAGAGAAACAAGTATTTGATTCTGGATTCCAAAAAGTAGAATTTGTATTAACAACTAACGATGAGAAATACCCTCAAGATGTTAAGTTTGAAATCGTACAAGATAAAGTAGATGACTTCTTAAAGTACAATAAAGTAGGGTCTGTAGTAGACGTAGACTTTAATGTTAGAGGTAATGAGTATCAAGGTAAATACTATGTTAGCTTAACAGCTTGGAAAGTGTTTAAATCTCAAGCATCTGCACCAGCCACTGATATAGGAGTACCTGCTGAAGAAATTAAAGCAGACGACTTACCATTTTAAATTTATTGGGAGGTGTAAAAGCCTCCCTTTATTATTTAACTATTAACCTATAAACTAAAAACAAATGAGCGAAGAACAAAAAGAAGAACAACACGAGCATATCTTATCTATGCAAATGATTATGGAAGAATGTGCTATCGACATTAATAAAAAGATAGAACACCCTCCAGTAGCAATTAGCTATAAAACTAAAGAAGTAGTAACTAGAGATGGAGAGATTAAGGAGTTTCCAATACCAATAGGTACTTATGGTAACTTTAGCTTTATACAAGCACCTCCTAAGTCTATGAAGACATTTTTTGTTAGTTTATTAGGTTCTGCTTACTGTAATCCAGAAGGAAGTCATACATCCGGTTTAAGTTCCTTTAGAGAAGATAGAGAGTATATTCACTTTGATACAGAGCAGGGAGACTGGCATTCACAGCGTGTATTTAAACGTATTCAGTGGATGAATAAAACATCTAACCTAGACTTCTATCATACATTTGCATTAAGAAAAATAGGTTTTAGAGATAGAATAAACTTTATAGAATATTATTTACAATCATTAACAGATGCTGGCAAGAAGATAGGTGTTGTAGTTATTGATGGTGTGGCAGATTTAGTTTCTGATGCAAACAATCTTGAGGAATCAAACCTCGTAGTACAGAAGATTATGGCTTGGACTACTATTTATGATTGTCATATCATTACAGTAATACACTCTAACTTTGGCTCAGATAAGCCTACAGGACACTTAGGGAGCTTCTTAGAGAAGAAAGCAGAGACTCAAATACAATTAGAGAGAGACCCTAATAAACTAGGTGCTATAACAGTATCTTGTAAGAGAAGTAGAAACACACCATTTGAGCAGTTTGACTTTAGGTTAGATGAGAATGGTTTACCTAAGGTAGATAACCCAGATGATGTTTATAGCTTCTAATAACTATAGTTGTAAAATAAGTAAAAATTAATTAAATTTATATAATGAAAGATTTTAGACCAAGATTGAAAGGAAATATCTTAAAAGCTTACAATTACTTAGTAGGTAAGGAAGATAGAATATTAGTAATTGGAGACTTACACGAGCCATTTTGTTTAGATGGTTACTTAGAGCATTGTAAAGAGATTTACGCAAAGCATAACTGTAATAAGGTTATATTTATTGGAGATGTTATTGATAACCATTACAGCTCTTATCACGAGCCAGACCCTGATGGATTAGGTGGTGGAGATGAGTTAGAGTTAGCTATTAGAAGATTAGCTAGATGGTACGAGGCATTTCCAGTAGCAGATGTATGTATTGGTAATCACGATAGAATTATATCTCGTAAAGCGTTTAGCTCTGGAGTACCTAAGAGATGGATTAAGTCATTCGGAGAAGTATTAGAAACTCCTAACTGGACTTATGATACTAGATTTGTATATGATAACGTTCAGTATATTCACGGAGAGTCTGGTAGAGCTACTAAGAAGTCTAAAGATGATATGATGAGTACAGTACAAGGTCATAGACATACAGAGATGTTTACAGAGTTTGTTGTAGGTGCTAATTACAAGGTATTTGGTTGTGCAGTAGGATGTGGTATAGATAGTAAATCTTATGCTATGGCTTATGGTAAGAACTTTAAGAAACCTGCTATTGGTTGTGCTGTTGTATTTGGTGGAACACACGCTATTAATGAACCTATGCACTTATAATGACAGAGCAGTCAACTATAGACTTCTTAAATAAAAAAGTAGGAACTAAGTTATCGCTAGTATCTGACAAATATAGCAGTTACGATGCTAGTGATGACAACTACATAGTAGAAATAAAAAATAGAAGAGCTTATTACAGAGATAAATTGATAGAAGCGATGAAGTTATACAAAAACTACCAAGCATCACAATTATCTAATAAGCAATTCCTTTATGTAGTTACTGACGAGAAAGGTGTTTGGGTATTTAACATATCTAAAAATATTAAAGCTGTTGTTGTTATGCCTGTTAAGGGTATAGAATGTCCTAAGACTACAGACTTCAGTTCTAATGACAAGATAACTAAATACTCTTACGTTTTACCAGAAATAATGTCTAAACACTTAGAGTATGATACATAAAATAGAATCACCATTATTCGTAACACTACCTAGAAAGACTACTAAAGATAAAAGGATTTCATTAAATATGAATACTTATAGGAATCTTCACCACAGGACTAATAACGATGCTAAGAAAATGTATCACGAGCTAATGAGATACAACTTAGAAGGATTAAAGATAAACACACCTGTAGAGATTACTTATAAAGTATTTAAAGGCTCTAAGAGACGCTTAGATAAGATGAATGTAATATCAGTAGTCAGTAAGTATTTACTTGATTCTATCACAGAGTATGGATGCTGGGAAGATGACAATGATGACTTTGTAAAGAAAGAAACAGTATTACCTACAGAATTAGATAGAGAAAGACCAAGAGTAGAAATAACAATTAAAGAGATATAAATGTTAGAATTATTAGCTACAAAGCACGATGATTGGGTTAGAATCGCCTTCAGTATGACTGGAAATATGGATGATGCTCAAGACTTAGTACAGGATATGTATTTAAGATTAGATAGACTAGGTAAGACTAGAGAGGATGTGTCATACAAAGATACTGTTAATAGATACTTCATATGGACTGTATTATTTAATATGTACAAAGTGTCTAGGAGAACTAAAGTACACAAGAAATTAGATACTTGCGAACTACTAGGTAATGAGTATATTCAAGATACAGAATATGATGCAGATGAAAGCTATTCGTTTGAATCTATAACATCTAAGATAGACAACATAGTAAAAGATTGGAAGCCTTATGATAAAAAACTATTTGACCTCTACTTTATGCAAGGACTTTCTTTGAGAAAGATAGCCAAAGGAGCAGGAATAGGATTAAACTCAATACATAATTCAGTTAAAAGCTATAGAGAAGTTTTACGAGAGGAATTATCAGAGGATTTAATGGATTACTTTAACGGAGATTACGATAAAATAGATTAATTATGAAACCAGATAAATATTATTTAGATTTAGAAGAAAGAGGTTACTATAACACCATAGACAAAAGGTCAAAAGATTATAGAGAGTACAAGCAATGGAAAGCCACTAAAGTAGAAGAAGGTTACAAGTCACATAAGAAAAGTGTAGAGAAGCAATCTAAAGGACTAGGAGACACTATTGCAAAGATAACTAAAGCAACAGGTATAGATAAGGTTGTTAAGTTTATAGCAGGAGAAGATTGTGGGTGTGATGAAAGAAAGGAGAGGTTTAATAAAGATTTTAAGTACAAAAATGTTAAGTGTCTTAAAGAAGATGATTACAAATACCTATCTAACTTTCTAGCTAATAAGAAAACTACCATTAGTTATGACGATAGGGTTAGGGTTATAGGAATATACAACTATGTCTTTAGTACCAACGAGAAAAGAACTACAAGTTGCTCGTCTTGTATAAGTAAGATAGTTAAAAACCTAGAAAGGTATATGAAGAATTACCAGTAATAATTAGCCTAGCAGTAAAATGTTAGGCTTTTTATTTAAATAAACTTGTGTATGTCAAATATATTTCGTATGTTTGCTTAACAATAAAAAACTATATATTATTATGACAGAAAAAGTAAAAAAGATTTACAAAAGTGGATTAAAGAACAATGAGTTTTTGCAATCAATAAAAGAAGCTGATGGCGATAAAAAACCAAATATGTTTTCTAGTAATTTAGAGAAAAATATATTCGCTACTATTTACTACGGATGGTTAGTTGGTAGATACGGTTCTGATTGGGAAAAAAATTATTAATAAGAAAAATACAAAATAACATAATTATGAAGACAAATTATAAGTTTTGGGAACAGAATGTTAACCCAATTACAATGCGACCAGATGATAAGAAAAACTATAGTTCATCTTGGGATTTAGATGAAATGGGTAAGTCTCAAAAGAAAAGAGAGGCTATACAAGAAAGACAAGCCATTAGAGCTGCTACAGAGTTAAAGAATGAAAGAATTAAAAGAGTAGGAAAGTTTTGGTAATATTATTTGACGCAGACAGCCTTATTTACGCATCTTGCTTTGATTCTAATAAAGAGTCTGGCGAGAAGTGGTTAACAATAGATAAGGCTTACGAGAAGTTTCAAGAAGGACTTGATAAGATATTTGCTGAATTAGAAGAGCAAGTAGAGGTAGATAAGTTTATAGTATGTAATGGTTCTAAAGGTAATTTTAGGCACGACATATCTAAAGATTATAAAGCTAATAGAACAGGAGAGAAGCCTCCAATACTTGGTAAGCTACATAGCTTAGTTAAGAAGAAGTATCGCTCTCATTATGGCTTAGGGATAGAAACAGATGATGTTGTAGCTACATTATGGAAGAGAGTTTCAGATAAAAGTGGTGTAGACTCTGTTATAATAGTATCTATAGACAAAGACTACAAACAATTTCCTTGCTGGTTTTATGATTATCATTGGAAAAAGAAAACATTATCTAAGATATCAGAAGAAGAAGCTACTATTAACTTTTATACACAGATGATTGTAGGTGATTCAGCAGACAATATTAAGTATTGTAAAGGATATGGAAAGGTTTACGCTAGAAAGCTCTTAGAAGACGTTAAAACACCATTCTCAGCTACAAGAAGAGTTTATACATTGTTTAAAGAAGTGTATGGAGATGAAGCTAAAGAGAAATACAACGAATGCAAATCATTATTAACATTAAAAACAGATTGCGATGATAGAATCAGAATACAAGGCAAGTGATGATGAGGTAACTAAGGCTTACTATGAGATTTATATGTATAACTTACAGCAAGGCTTTATGACTTTAGAGGAGTGTAATTGGGATTTAGAGATGCTAGAGGAAGAAGAAGAGTATCTTGCTTGTGCTGGAGTATTTAGAGCTATGAATAACTACGAAGCTGTTAAGGATGAAAGGTTTAGCGAGTTATGGATAGAGCTTAACGGTAATACAGAATAATTAAAAATAGTTATCTTATTATGAATAGTAAAGAAATAAAGCCTACTGATGGCAGAAAGGGTAACTCTAGGAAGAAATCTATACCTAAGTTACCTGTACCTCAAGGAGAGAGGTCTAATAAACCAGCACTTAACCAAGCTAAGAAGAATCGTAAGAAGCAATATGCAAAGAAAGCTATCAAGAATGTATTCGGTAGTGAGGTTGCTATGTTTGAATCTATGGCAAAGAAAGCTAAAGAAGGTAGTTACAACCATATGAAGTTACTTACTGATATGATGTATGAGGAAGATAAAGATAATGTGGGAACAACTGTTAAAGCTCCTGTTATTAACTTTATAGGTGATAGCGAGATAAGTAAGAAGGTTAAGGAAAAGATTATTGACATAACACCTAAAGATGAGTAAATTAAATATACACAAAAAATACATACCACTATTTAAAGAACCCTCAAGATACTTCGTTGTAACTGGGGGTCGTGGTTCTGGTAAGTCATTTAGTATTAACGTGTTTCTACTTAACTTAACCTATGAGAAAGGTCACAAGGTATTGTTCTCACGTTATACAATGATATCAGCACATACATCTATTATACCTGAATTTATAGAAAAGATTAACCTAATGGGAGTTCACGAAGACTTTAGAATAACTAAGGACGAGATAATGAACTTGAAGACAGGTAGCTCTATAATATTTAAAGGTATTAGAACCTCATCTGGTAACCAAACAGCAGCACTTAAATCTTTGAATGGTATTACAACATTTGTAGTCGATGAAGCAGAGGAGCTTGTAGATGAAGGTACGTTTGATAAGATTGACTTTTCTATACGTTCTCAGTTAAAGCAGAATAGAGTTATTTTAATACTGAATCCAACAACTAAAGAACATTGGATATATAAGAGATACTTTTTAACAGAAAACGTCTTAGAAGGCTCTAATTTAACTCAAAACAATACTACTTACATTCATACTGACTATAGAGATAACAAAGACAATCTATCTGAGTCGTTTTTAGAGCAGATTTATACAATGAAGAAGAAAAGACCAGATAAGTATGAGCATCAAATACTTGGAGGTTGGTTAAATAAAGCTGAAGGTACTATAATAAGAAAATGGAGAGTAGGAGATTACATACCTACAGAACTTACTTGCTACGGTCAGGATTTTGGTTTCTCCGAGGATTTAAGCACGCTTGTAAAAATATCTGTAGATAAGAATGCCCGAAAAGTTTGGGTTAAAGAAATATTTGGTCAAAAAGGATTAAATACATCACAAATCTATATGAAGAATAAGTCAGAATGTGGTTTAGACTTAATTATATGTGATAATTCAGAACCCAGACTAATAAATGAGTTAAAAGTATTGGGTCTTAACATAAAACCTACTATAAAGAAGAAAGGTAGTATATTATCTGGTATAGCACTTATGCAGGATTATGAGATAATAGTAGATAGAAACTCTCACGGTATTATAAGAGAGATTAACAACTACGTTTGGAAAGATAAAGGAGAAGTTCCAGTAGATAAGTTCAATCACTATATGGATGCAATACGTTATGCTATGATGTACTTAATACAAGGAATAAACTCTGGAGTCTATACCATTAGGTAAGACGTTTAATATGAAGGGGTATGTTTAATATGAAGGGGTCTACTTCCAACCTTCCTCAATCCACCAATCACAATTAGGATATAAATCCAGTAAATCATTTACAACCTTGTCAATTAATTTTGGCGAGGTTTCTGTGTTTAATATGAAGGGTTTAAGTTCTGTTTTGGTTTGAATAAATAAAGTTTCCATTTGTCTTGTGTTTAATATGATGCCCTATGTTTAATATGATGGGGTGCGTTTAATATGATGGGGTAATTTTGTTATTTGTAACTATTCTAAATAGCTTATCTAGAATGAATATAAATAGTAAATTTATTTGGTTATGTAATATTTTTTTCATACAGCAAACATACAAAATACATATTCAAAAAAAGGCAAATAAAAATCGGGTTTTGCTTGTGTATTTAAAAAAATTGTTGTATTCGTGCGCACGTTCATTATATTAGTAATTTATACCCTTGTTATTTAGAATGAATATAAATAAAAAATAATATTAAATAAATTAGGTTTGTATTATAAAAGTGTTGTATATTTGTAGAGTAAAACAAAAACAATATTATGAAAGCAATTACAAGACAAGATTTTAGAGCATTAGAAAGCAAAGCAATACAAGGGTATTCTTGGTACATTAAAGGAGCTACATTGTCTCAGGAAGTAGCATTATATGAGAGAATAGAGAGAGACTTAAAAAAAATATATCAGATAGTAAAATAAAAGTACTATCTTTGACAAAACAAATAACATTAACTAAAAAATAAACAAAATGAGAAAATTAAAAGTAAACACAAAATTAACAATTAGAAAAGTAAATAGACTAGATAACATCGATAAAACTGGTTTAGCAATAGGTGTATTCTTTATCTTACCTTCAGTAATAGCAATAATAAACAATGTAATCGTTAATGGTTCAAACCTCATATAATATGAACGAAACAATACAAAAATTAAGAGAATATTTAAACCTTAATGATGATTGGTATATATCAAATCAGTTGGATATATTAGAGAAACAAATAGCTTTAGAAATTACAAAAGCAGAATTAAAACAAGTAACAGAATTAAACAACTTTATAAAAAAATAATATTATGACTTACACAAAAGAATTAAACTTAGTAGACTTTAAATTTTGGTCAGGTGCAATCCAGCACGAATTTACTTACAATGAGTTAAAGCAATTAGAGTTTATATTAGAGGATTTGTATCACGAAAAACCACCAACAGAAACAGAAATAAATGACTTGTTTTGGTTTGAAGATGAATTACTTTGCGAATGGTTAGGAATAGATTTTAATGAGTACGAAAACAGATAAAATATGAAAGCAAAAATAAGTATATCAACAGCGTACAAAATAAGCAAAAGCCAGAAAGATTTTTTTCTCTATAGACTAAGCAAAGACGAAACTAAAATAGTGGATTACTTACTTACTAACGATTTGAGCAGATTTAGAGACCATTTTAACAACAAATTTAGATTGGTTGAGGATATTAAAAAACAAATAAAAAACTTTAAAATAGAATTATAATTATGAACAACATTAACAATATTATCGACGCACATTACAACGAATTAGAGATTAACGATTTTGATTTCTACAATGATTTTAACAACAACTTTAATAACTAAGATATGAATAAAATAATAAACAACCTAAATAAACAGATAAAAGAATTAAGCAAACAAGATGACAAGCTAAGTGCTGAAGGCTTAGCCTGGTTTTCTTTAGATAGGGAAAACATAAGGGCTTGTATGAAGGATATTAAAAACGTTATTAAAACACTAGAAACAATTTAAATAAATAAGATATGACCGAACAAATAAATAACATTTCAAAACAAATAGAATTGACAAAAGACAAAGTGTATCAATCAAACAATATTATAAATATACTACACTTTTACACAAATATAAATAACAATTCTTCCGTATTAGAGATGCTTGAAGATGTTAAAAAAGAAGTACTACTTCAAGAGGAGTTAATCAAAGAAACTCTTTGTGATTAAACAAACAAATAACACCTATTAAATAAGCCTATATTAATTAATTTTAGTATAGGTTTTTTATTTAGATTGAAAATAAATAGTAAATTTATTAAAATATATTTGGTAGGTATGTAAATAAGTATTATCTTTGGTGTATAATTAAAAACTAAATATTATGAAAGCAAATATCAAATTGAACAGCAGCCAAGCATTAGACATCATAAATGCATTACAATCACAAATAGTTAATTTGGAAGAAGATATTAACGGAAGTTTTTTTCCAGTATGCGAAATTGAAAAAGAAGAGTTAAAAAGAATGAAAAATCTTGTATCAACTTTAGATTCTACATTTTGGACTGAAGACGGGGAGTTAAAATAACATCTAAATAACCAACCAAATAGCCTCCTTAATTGGAGGTTTTTTTATATACAAATATTTTGACAAATGTAGTAAGGGATATGTGAGAATATAATAGAGACTTAAAACCAATAAATAAACTCATATAACAGCCTATAATCTAACAATAATACAAACATACCAGATAAATAATTAAGTAGCTTAGAAAGGCTTAGAATAGACGTAATATGAAGATAGTAAATGTGTAGTAAGTCAATTAAGTGAATTCAACGTAAAATGAATGTTGGGTATGTGTAGTAAGTCAATTCAATGATTTCAAAATATATTCAATGAAATCAAACTAATACTAAAAAGGTTCTATAGGGGTTTTTTTATAATTTGTAACTACTTGATTACTAGTGTTTATAAAATAATTCTTGTCGCATATTTTCTCAAACATACGACAAGTTTTTATAATTATGTTATTTTGCATAATCTAGTATGTATCTTTTACAAGACTCAATACCTATATTCTTATTTCTAGAATTATACCATCTAATAACTTTACCTTTAGGGTTTGATACTATTAACTTAAATTTATCTACAGCTCTATGCTCTATTATTATTAAGTGTTTATTGTATGCTAATGATTCTCTTTTCATATCTTATATCTTTCTACTGTTCTTATTGTTACTTCCAATATATCAGCTATCTCTTTATTACTTATATTTGGTTTTAGATTTACTATCTCTCTAACCTTCTCTTTAGTCTTTACTTTAGCTTCTCTACTTATCTCTCTTATCTTAACATCTATATCTAGACTTCTTCTCATATCTGCTAAATACTTTTCTTGACGTTGTTTATATTCCTTACCCCAATTATATGTATTATGATGAATCCAAGACATAGGTTTGTTATAATCTTCAAAGTTACTTATGTAATGTCTTTGCCAAACATTATCTGGTTTAGACATCCATACAAACTCATAACCATCATATATTACTTTATGGTTAGTTACTTCCTTTAGGTTCTTTAATTGTTCTGTAGTCCAGTTAGTCATTACTTAGATAGGTATGTATAGGTTAATGCTATAACACCTAGTATTGCTAGTCTGAATAAAAATACTAATGGTTCTCTCATACCAATGCTATTACTGTTAATATTATTCCTAATGCTACTACAGAAGCTATCATAAAGAATGTTATTACTCCTTGTAATGTTG
>Ga0228669_1000774_pt1 | contig 15032 bp, 16 predicted proteins | sample 84DmetaG_FD_182700 | JGI IMG/M metagenome (GOLD analysis project Ga0228669, IMG submission 182700) | Seawater microbial communities from Monterey Bay, California, United States - 84D | ecosystem: Environmental > Aquatic > Marine > Coastal | place: USA: California | collected 2016-10-11 | reverse complement strand
GTTTGAAAAATAAATATATTTAAATAATAGAAGTATGCTTGAAGTATTAATATTTAATTATAAGCCGATATCTAAGATTTTATTAATCTTAATAATATTTTTGGCAATACATTTTACTTTACTTTATACTAAATTTAAGGACCATATTTACAATAATTGGGCAGAATATAGAAACAAGCCTTGGATAATGCCTTTTGCCGGATTTATAAAACCTATTGAAGGTAAATCATCGATTGAAAGCACAGTTGAGAACTTTCGAAAAGTGTTGTCAAAGATGGTTTCTAATTTTTTGAAAATTTTAATGAAACCTATTTATGCTATTATGGATATATTTTTGAAGTTATTTAAAAGCTTTTCTACGGTTCTTAATGGATTAAGAAAGCAACTAAATGTTATGCGTAACTTTTTATTTAAACTTTTTGAAAAGATGATGATTAGATTACAGACAGGTATGGCTGCTATTACATATTTCCTTTTGAAAATAAGGGAAAGTCTTAAAAAGTCGTATGGATTATTTAATCTTGTTCTTCATACAGTTGAACATTCTGCTATATTTTTCGAGTCATTAGTTAGAACACCTGTTGGACAGTTTGGTAAATTGGCATCAACCATAGGATGGTCTTCTGCTTTATTTACATTGGGTCCTTGGGGTCAAAAATCATGGGATAATGCGTTGTGTTTTAGTCCTAATACAACTGTTACACTTAACAGTGGATATAAACGCGTTTTAAATGATATTAAAGTAGGAGATGTTTTAAGTAAAAATAATGTTGTATTGGCAAAAATAGATACTGATTATAAACTAGATAATATCTATAGTCTATATGGTGTAGAAGTAACCGGTTCTCATTTAATTAATTATGATAATAAATGGATAAGAGTAAGTGAACATCCAGATTCAGTATCCATACCATATAATTTAGATAAAGTCGTCTGTCTTGTTACAAAGCATGGAACTATCGATGTAAATAATATTACATTTAAAGATTATCTTGAAACTACTAATATAACTATTACGAGAGATACTGACAAAATGATAGAAGATTTTATAAATAAGACAACTGATGCTGAATACACTAAATCAACAGATATACTTGCCGGAATTCCCAGAACTAGTGTAATTTATAACAATGACGTGATAGGTGTAGTTGATATTGATAGTTCCTTGTTGACTATGTATATAATTGATGGGCAACTTATATCTTCTAATGCACTTGTTTTAGAAAATGGAAAATGGAAGAGGACATATAATCATTCAAGAGCGACACTTGTAGGAAAAGTTAAGTGTCCGTGTATTAATTTTATTACTAAGTCAGAAAAAATAATGCTCGAAAATGGTCTTATAATAAGAGATTTTACAGAATCAAGAAATATTGACCTTAATAACAAAATTGATAACTATGTTGAAAAACATATACAATAAAAGTTATTAGAAATGATTTTATCTAATAATTTTTTTAATTATTATATTAATTTATAATAAATTATATGGCTACTTCATTAACTAAATATATCATCATTCTTGTAATTGTTTATGGCATAATCTATAGTATAATATATACTGATCGAATTAAGGATTATCTTAATTCAAATTGGAAAACCATAAGATGTTACCCACATATAATTCCTGTAGCCGGATTATCCGATGTTGTGGATGGTGATGGTTTTGTTAATAAAACTGTTAACAACTTTAATCATTGTTCAGCATCTATTATCAAAAGTAGCCTTGATATATTCATGAAACCAATAATGAGTCTACTTGATGGTCTAAAAAAAGGGCTAAACTCTATTACCAACGTTATTAACAGTTTGAGAAGAATGTCTAAAGTAATGAGAGAAATGTTTGCTACACTGGTGCAAAATACAGCAGACCGTATGGCAAACTCATATTCAGCAATTATATATTTTCAAGAAAAACTTAAATTACTAATAAAAAAACAGTCTGCTTTATTAGAGGTATTGATGCAGTTTTCAAAAACTCTGCCATTACTTATGTATAGTTTTTCCAATGGACCTATACCAAGATTTGCTCTATGGTTATCAAGATATGTAGGGGCAATGATAGCAATTATTGTTATATGCTTAGCATGTATTTTTGGCGGACCATTTACAAAAATTGTAGCATGTCCTATATGTGCTGTTTGTTTTCCAGGAGATACTCCAGTAGACCTTCCAGATGATACTCAAATTCCTATTAAGGAATTAAATGTGGGTGATAGAATTAAGAATAATACCGTTCTTGGAAAATTATATATAAAACCTCATAGAGCTGATACATATAAATATAAAGGAACCGTAGTATCAGGCAGTCATTTAGTATTCGAGGATAATCACTGGATTAGAGTAGAAAATTCTAAAAATGCTGAATTTAGTCCAAGAGTAACTGAATTATATTGTTTAGTAACAAGTGATAATACTATTTCTATCAATAATACTAAATTTAGAGATTATGAAGAGATAAAAGATAGAGATATAAAACTTGCGGTTAATTATAAATTTGCTAAATATGTCAATGATGGGCTGGGATACATTAAAACGCCACAGGATATAGATCATTGTTATTATTGGGGATTTTCTGAGGATAATACTATTATATTAGATGACAGAGAGATTATGCTAAAAGATATAATAAAAAATCCAGATTATTATGACGATGTATTAGGATTTGTAGAAATTAAAAGCGATGCTAACATGTATGATTATAAAGGATGTATTGTAAGCGGAAATACCCTTGTTTATGAAACAGGATTATGGATAAGAGTTTTTCAATCAGATTATGCTAAAAGAGTAGAAAATGTTGATAAAATCTACAGTATAGTAACTGCAGATAATATGGTTAGAATAAAAGGTAATAATTTAAAAGAAATATTGTTCCGGGATTTTATTGAATCACACGACGATGAAGTTAATGATGAAGCAGACAAACTTGTAGAAACAAGACTTAATCTAATTTTTGATTTTGAGAAATAGATATTTTATCATCGTTATTTACATTTATTTCTAAATTGGTATCATTATCTTTATCCTCATCCTTGTCATTATCTCCATGATTAGCCTCTTTTTTATTAATATATGTATTATAAAAACTTTCTGCAAATTCTTCTCCTGTACGAAAACCTTCTTTTATTGCTTCATTATCAAAGTGAACAAACAACATAGTCATTGGATTAGCTATGCCTATTACTTCTCCACTATCAATTAATTCTTTCAATTTATGCGTATTAAGAGAATTAAATCTTGAAATGTCAATAAGATTGGCCAAATAAGTTAGTAAGTTTCGGTTATCACCGGATACGTATTTAAAATGTTCTTGATCATAACCTACAATTACTGTAAGATTAGCATTACATTTATTAACATGTTTTATAGGATATGTTTCTAGTAAACTTCCATCTGCATATTGTTCTCCATCAATATCTACTGGATTACTTATAACCCACGGCGACGCTGATGCGGTTACATAATCAATAATATTTGGGTCAGAACCATAAACATATTTTGTTTTTCCATTTTCTAAATTAACTACCGCGCAAGAGTATTTATCTTGTTCTATTTTATTTTTTTCTTCCCATCCTGTATCATGGGTATTCTTAATTATATTTTTAAGTTTTGAATTAGAAAAGAGACCGCTATTATGATATCCATAATATGCACTTGAAAGGTATCCGATAACTGGTGTATCTGACCAATTATCAAAAAGATCGTTTACATTGGTGACATTCATCCAAGTTTCTCTCAATTTTTCAATATCGTTATTCATTACCGCAAAGCCATTTATTGAACCTACTGATGTCCCATCTATACGGACTATTTCAAATTTGTCACTGTATTCCTTGGTTAATTTATATAAAAATCCTGCTTGAAAAGCACCTCTTACTCCGCCTCCTGGTAATATAAAATGAATTTTAGGTATATTATTCATACTTATAATTTATAAATATAATTTTATATGGTTTATTTAATTTATTTTATAGCGGTATTAGTAGTATGGGATGTAATCATTCCAAAGAAAAAACCCCTAAGTATAAAAGGACTGACTTAACAGTAACTATACCTGTAAAAACACGGGGGGAGCATATACATACTTTTCAAAGACCCAATGATTTAGGAAATCCTGATATAATAATTTTTAAAGATGGAGTTGTTAAAAAAACTTTTCCAGATAATAATTTAGGTCATAAAAGATTTGAAAATGAAATCGCTGCATATAAATTAATGCAGAATGAATATTTTATAGCTGAAATATTTCATATTGATCCGGATAATTTAAGTTTTTCAACTTATTACACTGAAAAATATAGATTTGATTACAGTATTATTAATAAGTCTTACAGGATATATAATATATTAATGAACAATTACGGTATAGAATACAATGGTAATAATCCTCACAGCTATATAAGATTTAATAGTGATTTGATTTTTTTCCAGGGTTTGAGTAAAATACCTATAAAGCATCGAATTAATAGTGATTGGAATTATTATCCAAAAGAAATTCATAAATTTAACAATAAAATATTGAAAAAATGAAAAAGATATAAGATTATGGTGGGTTTAGAGTTAATTACTTAAAAAACCAAAATATACATGGGATTAAATATAAATTTAAAAATAGATTCAATATATATAAATTTAATGGAAGATTCCCTAAGTCTTGATCATTCTGGTGACTTAACATTGGACAACATCAGATTAATATCAGGTAATTCTCATAAGAAATTAGCTAAAAATATTTCAAAAATTCTTAATAAACCGTTGGTGGATTGTTCAATAAAAGATTTTAGTAATACTGAGATTAAAATAGATATTAATGAAAATATTAGAAATAAACACATTTTTATAATCGAATCAGGAACTTATGATTACGAAACAAAAAAATCTATTAATGATTATTTTATGGAAACTCTAATAATTATAGATGCTTGCAGGAGGTCGAATTCAAAAAGTATTAATCTGGTATTACCTTGTTATCCATATGCACGCCAAGATAAGAAAGAAGATTCAAGAGAACCTATAACAGCAAAATTGATTGCTAACTTGCTTACTATTGCTGGAATTAATAGACTTCTTGTAATTGACCTTCATAGTCCCCAAATTCAAGGATTTTTCGATATTCCAGTAGATAATCTATATTCAGTTAATTTAGTAATATCTTATCTTAATAACACTCTTTTCGATAAGCTAAGTTATGATGAAATAGCCGATAAATATTTGATTGTATCACCTGATGCAGGAGCAACTAAAAGAACACTGAAATTTGCCAAGCTGCTTAAATTAAATACACTGATTATGCATAAACAAAGAGATTATTCGAAGGTTAATTGTGTAGAAGATTCAATCATAATAGGGGATGTTAATTCATTGAAGAGTAAGACGGCAATTATATTAGACGATATGTGTGATACAGGAGGAACTTTAATAAAAGCATGTGAAACACTTGTTAAGTTTGGTGCCAAAGATGTTATCGCAATTGTAACCCATGGTATTCTTTCTGGACAAGCATTAGAAAGGATAAATTCATGTGAATGTCTAAAGAAAATAATTGTTAGTAATACAATTCCTCAGGATTACAATTTAAAGAATTGCTCAAAATTAAGCGTATTTACAGTTGAAGATCTATTAGCCGAAGCCATTCAAAAATTACATTCAAGTGAATCAATGTCAGATTTATTTGCTCTCCCGTCATATTTATAATTAAAAGTTAAAGATAAAGTGATTAATTTTAATTAATGGGGAAAAAGAGTAGAAGAGACAGAGATGTGAAAGAGAAAAAATTAAAAGATGAGCCAGCAAGAATAAAAGCAGTTGAAGTTTCAAAAAAGAAAATTGAAGAGTTAGGTTTAAGTCCAGAAATAGAAGGAATTAAACAATTTTATGATGTTTGTGATGAATATGTAAATACAGGAGAACATTATAGTGGAAAGATAGAACTTAATGGATTTAAAAGAGTTCTAGAATATATTTTACCACAGACATACCAAACAGATATAGGTTTAGTTCTTAAATACGATAAAAATATATAATTATTCGTAATTTTTATAATTATTAAATAATTATACTAATTAATGAACCAAGAAAGTGATGAAGAAGTTGATTTTAATGATTTTATAGATAAGATGTTTTTCGAAGAACCCAGAGAGCCTAATTCAATTTGTATTAATTGGGATAAAAGAAATATAAATGAATTATTTAATAAACTATTGCGTATATTTACTGAAGGAGTAAGAATAATGGGACATGATAGTTCTATAGAGCAAACAGGAGATATATTGTATAATTTTACACCGAACGATATTATTAAATTGCAGCGTTATTTTAATTCATTAGGTTATAAAATAAACTATAAAATTACACATCGTAACATAGTATTAAAACTAAGAGCATATATTTTAAATAATAAAAAATGTGTATTTAAAGATAATGATATACAAAATTATAAAAATATTTATCCCTCCCAAATTTTTGTATCAGATTTAGTTAATCAATCGACTATTCAAACCAAAAATTTGACAGATAAAAATACATTTTTCAGTAGTAAAGATTTATATTTTTTTTTGAATTTTGAAGCTTTATAGAAAATATTTATATACATTTATATTAAATGGTATCTTCTTGTTCAAAAGAAAAGGACGCTTACGAAACTTCATTTTCATATTTTCTCAAAACACTTATGAAAACTTTTATTACGCTTACAATCATAGTTATGGCAATGACTTTAAAAAATAGACTGATTACTAATGACACTACCATGTTTTACAGTGCATTATACATAATAGGAGCAACTGTTCTACTTACAATATTAGGAACTGTAGATCATTATGTATATAATAATTTAATGTTGGGTGTAGGTCTTGCATTAGGTCTCCAGATGATGGATTGGAGAATAAATAATTAAAATAATTATACTATAGAATTTTCTATAAAATGTTTATTTATAAAATACGAATATTAATATGCGAAATATACTAATATGATACAAATATATTAACATATTATATTTGCCAAGAAGCAGTCCAATAGAACCTATTTTAACACCATTTGATATGATTCCTATGAGAAGAAGTTTAATGTCACCCATGGGATTATCATCTAGTGGATGCGGGCCTAAATCTTATACAGTCACTAAGAGAAATTCTTCAAAACTTTCTAAAAGAAATCATCAAAGAAAAACTTCTCCTCGATTCGACAGGTTAATTATTAATCCCGCAGATGTATCAAGATCTAGTCACAAAACTTCTTCCAAACTTGCTATAGAAAAAGCAAGAAAAAGATGATGAAAAGGCATCTGAAAATCCACCAAAGCCTTCTCCAAGTGAATAAGTTTAGATTTTATTACTCCATAATTATTTAAAGACATATAGCAAATATCATATATGTCATTAAATATCGGTATTGATGTAAATATATCAGATAATCATAAATATTTAACAGGTGATGTTGTATGTATTAAATCTAACCATAAAATAGTCAGTTATGTAATCGAAGGAGTTCCATTATGGAGAAACTGGACCGACGAAGGAGAGTATGATTACATATACCCCGTTAAAGATAGTGAAAATAATACAATTCATATTCGTGAAAAACGAATTTTACGAAAAATTGGGTCGGACATTAATCATTTATCTGAATTAAAATCAAATAGTTCATCTGAGTTATAATCATATTTTGAAAGTGCCGAGTTATCAATAAGGTGTTTATTAATTAATTTTTGATTATCACTAATATCTACAAGTAAATAACCTTCTTTATCAAAGTCATAGCAAGTTAATTTAATTATTTGAGTATTTAAGTTAATATCGGTTGAATTGCTAACTAAATCGATTAAATTATTTACATTTGAATTGGTATTAGTTTGAGATCCACTAAGTTTACAATTAAATTTGAATATTAGATTATTAAGACCAAATATAATTTGGCATTTATTTGGAGAAAATATCTTAACAACTTTTCCATATGCGACTTTATTTTTAAGATTAAATAAACCTATATCATTGGATTTAAGTGTTTTAAGTTTATCAAATTTACTCATTGTTTATATTTACTTTTAAAAGATATAACTTTCTTATTTTTAAATTTCAGATTATAATTATTTAAGGATAACTCGTTATTATTAATTATCAGAGTAACTAATATTTTTTTAGTTAAGTAAAATTGTCGATTGTGTAATTTATTTACTAACAAACAGCATTTATTACTTATTATAATTTTAGTATTACTAATAAAGATATAGTTTACTTTGATCAAATAATATTATATATTGTTAATAGACTTATTTAATTATTAACAAACAGCACACCATAGCACTCATAATTATTAATTAATTATACATTAATTATTATTAAAGCCATATTAGATAAACTGATAGGACTTTACAGTCTTTACTTTAATAGTAATAGTTCCTGAGAAAGGAACACACTGAATTTTTTGTTTGAACCGGTGATAGCTCAGATGGTAGAGCGATTGACTGTAGATCAATTGGTCGGGCGTTCGATTCGCCCTCACCGGACTCTACTGATATGATTAAATTCATAACATTGTCAATTTTAATACTGGTCATCTAATGAAAGATACTCATTTTTAGAGGTTCTGGGTTCAATTCCCAGTCAGTATGGTTCAAATATAGCGCCAATAGTCCAGTGGTTAGGATACTCGCCTTCCAAGCGAGTGGCCCGGGTTCGATTCCCGGTTGGCGCATTTTAAAATATAGCAAAGGTTACTACCAGCATTTACTTTATTATTACAAATTATTTAGAGTAACCTGAAATGCTTTCATAGCTCAGTTGGTTAGAGCGTGCGGCTGTTAACCGCAAGGTCATAGGTTCAATCCCTATTGAGAGCGCTATCAACTTTTATTGCTTCCATAGCTCAGCTGGTTAGAGCGTGCGGCTGTTAACCGCAAGGTCATAGGTTCGATCCCTATTGGAAGCGCTTTAAGATTTTATTTATTGACAATTTGGCCGAGTGGTTAAGGCGATTGCCTGCTAAGCAATTGGGCATATGCCCGCGTGAGTTCGAATCTCATAGTTGTCGTTATTCTTAAATTATATTTTTAAGAATTACGCTTTCATATACAATTTAAAAATAATTGGTACGAATGCTCTAACAAGTTGATAATTTGTAAAAAGTGCTCTACCTGCATTAATTAATTTTTCATTACTAAGCGCTTCTTTTATACCTATTACAATAGTTTTTTTTGAACCTTCCTCAAGAGAATCTATATCTACTTCTTTTTCTTTTATTTTATTTACCATTTCATCAAACTTTTGATCTAGCTTTTCTTTTTTATCACTCATATCTTTTTTATTATAAAGTTATTTTTAATTAATTACCTAAACAATAGAATGTATTATTTAGATTTATTTTTTATTATAATATATTATTATAAACATGTCTAAAGTATCTAATTTTAAAGCTTTATGCTATAATTGTCTTTATAAACTTGCAGAGTCAGATACAAATAAAAATGTATGTCCCAGTTGTAATATGAAAGTTGATAATAAAGGGTTTCCTATAAAAGGGTCTTCTAACTATTCATGGAAGAAATCAAATAGTGATGATAAAAGTATAGACGAAACAATAAATAAAAATCTTGCGGTTGACCAGGGATTTCATTATGGAAAAGTATCACGATTAAGATATGGAATCGCCGAAGGAAATGATGGAAAATTTATCATAAATCCTGATAAAAGTTTTATATACAATTTCAATTCTAATAAACTTATGATACATAGGTATAAACTTACAAAACATCCTACTGACATATCACGAACATCATCATTAAATCTTATGAGAAATTCTATTAAGGAAATAATTACTAATTCAAAGCAAACACCATCTATATTATATATTCAACTTAGGGAGACAAAACCCAATTTACCAAAACATATAATTCTATTGGAGGAGAAGTTTCTTAAAGCAAGATATGGTAGTGTAACAGGACTTAATTTATTATTAAATATAATTCATACAAATAACTTTTTCCCAGTTACATCATCGCTTCATCGTCAAACGGTTATATATAAAGTTGAGAATAATTATGAAAAAACTATTTCTGAATCATTTTTGATGCCTTCATCTGCTTTATCAGTAATGGAAAGAATACCACATAATCATTTAAGTCTTCATGACGATGAAGATAAATTAAAAAAAGAAGTAGAAAATTCACTTAAATTCACAAATATAAAAGAATTCCATCAATATATACCTACTACTGCTAAAAAATCTAATATGTTATTTGATGAAGGTGATGTTGATGATACTAAATCTTCAGTTAATATTGAGGAAACTATGGATGATAACCTTAGTCAATTATCAGAAATATCCGTTACATCTCAGGGAGAAGTTACTAGTAAATCAAAAAAATCTAAAAAAGTCTCATTGGGTCATCTTGGAATTAAAGTTCCCGACGAAGATGATTATGAATCAATTGTAGAAGTTTCAGAGGAAATAGATTCCATGAGAACAGAGAAAGATACCGACTCAAGTAACTCAAAAAGGGCTATTTTAGGTCATTTAGGAATTGAAAAAAAAACCAGACATACTAGTAGTAAACAAAGTCATTATGAAGATGACGAAAGTGGAACAGGAAGCCAAATAGGTGTTGATTTTTTGAATGAATCTGAAGAAGAGTCGATGGATGATAGAAAATCCGACAATCGTCGTAGTCAAGAACCTGATGAAGATGATGAAAGTGGAACAGGAAGCCAAATAGGTGTTGATTTTTTGAATGAATCTGAAGAAGAATTGATGGATGATAGAAAATCCGGCGATCGTCGTAGTCAAGAACCTGATGAAGATGATGAAAGTGGAACAGGAAGCCAAATAGGTGTTGATTATTTAAATGAATCAGAGGAACAATCAATAGATGATAGAAAATCTGGCGATCGTCGTAGTCAAGAACCTGATGAAGACGACGAAAGCGGAACAGGAAGCCAAATAGGTGTTGATTATTTAAATGAATCTGAAGAAGAGTCGATGGATGATAGAAAATCTGGTGATCGTCGTAGTCAAGAACCTGATGAAGACGACGAAAGCGGAACAGGAAGCCAAATAGGTGTTGATTATTTAAATAAATCTGAAGAAGAGTCGATGGATGATAGAAAATCTGGCAATTCTAAAAAACACGGTAAATATAGCAAGGAAGATATTAATTATGAACAAGATAGTATGGATATAGGATTTCTAAGTGACCTTGAAAACGTAGAATCAGAAGGAATAGAAGAAATTGATGATGATAGGATATCTAATGACGATTCAATACGTTCAGGAACTACTCCTAAAAATGTATTTAAAGATGATTTAGAAGATATTGACGATTATCCTACTGCGATGCACGGTTTTTGGGGTGAATTTAACAAATCTCGTTCTAAAAAAGCCGATAATACTACCGTAACCTCATGGGATGGTGATGATAATGATACTGATGATGAACTTAATATACCTACTCAAAGTGAGAGAGGGAGTGAAAATAAGGGAACTAAAAAAAAGACACTAAAAATAAATACTACTCGTCCGAAGAAAAAAGTAACTTTAAAAAAGAGACTGAAAAAAACTTCTGATAGTGAATCCAATGAATCTCCTAAAAAAACTACTAATAAAAAGAAACTGAAAAAAACTTCTAAAGATAAAAAACAGCGTGATGGTAAAGGCAGATTCATTTCTTCAGGAAAGAAAACTGTTACCAAACACAAACCAAAAAAGAAGACAAGTAAATCAAAGTCTCCTCGGAAGAAAACGTCTCGCAAAAATGATATGAAATCTAGAGACAGTAAAGGAAGATATAAAACTTCAAAAAAAAAGAAAATCAAATTATCTAAAAATGATAAACGTTCACGAGATAATAAAGGAAGATTCAGGAAGAGTCCTTAATTTACATTACCATAATTTAAATTTACCAAAAATTATTTAAATTGTAGTAATATCAATATATGCAAAGTCCATATCTAAATAGAAACTTTGGAGAGGTAAATAGCTCAGTAAAAAACAACTATTCTTTAATATCACTTATAGGAAAAGGGAGTTTTGGCAGTGTGTATTTAGCAAAAAATAAAAAAACTAATGAACAGTTTGCATGTAAAAAAATGAAAATATGTCTAAGACGAATGTATGATAAACAAGCAATTCTCAATGAACTCAAACTATTGGCATGTCATAAATGCCAATATATTATTAAACTTGTTGATGCGTATGTAACCAGTAATCATATACATCTTATTACGGAATATGCTGAAAGGGGGGATTTATCTAAAATGATAAAAAGGCTTAAAACAAGAAACAGATACCTTATAGAGGATACTGTTAAGAAATATCTTTTTCAAATATGCCTTGGCATTCAATATCTTCATAATAATAATGTTATCCACAGGGACATTAAGGCTGCAAATATATTTTTAACCAAAGATAATAATATTAAGTTAGGGGATGTAGGAATTGTTAAAATACTTAAATCAACTAATAACTACGCTTACACTAATATAGGAACACCTTACTATATGTCCCCCGAATTATATAAGAACAAAAGATATAATTCTAAGACTGATATATGGTCTATTGGTGTAGTATTATATGAACTTATGACATTTAAATTGCCATATGATGCCAACAATATCGCAGGTCTAAAATATAAAATTTCTAACCAAGATTGGTTTATGGAAAATAAATACAAGGATAGATATAGTAAAGAACTTAATAATTTACTTAAAAATATACTTCATCCTCAACAATTTACCAGATATAACATAACACAAATATTAGAAAGTCCATATTTTTACCAAGAATACAACTTAATAAGAAATGATTTGGTAAAACCATTTTCGCAAAAATTTTTCTCTAATGCGTTAGTTCCTATAAATAAGAATGATTGGAATAAAGTTATAAAAAAATATGTTTCAACTCCTCCAAAAATACAAGCACCGTCTCCACCACCGCTCCCTAAGCTCCCGCCTATAAAAGACGCAGAAGGATATAAAACAAAAGCGTTAAAAATAATTGATAAAATGGATGAATTAATGTTACATATCAATAGTGATAAATTTAGACAATATTCAAGTCTAAAAAGAGAGATTAAAGAAGACCTTAACAATTATAGAGTAAAATGTAATAAATATTAATTTCTATATAACAATAATGATTAATAATCTAACAAAAATTAAATAAATATCTAATTTTTATTTAGATCTGCAGACTTCTAAAACGAAAATAAAACTAATTAAACTAAAGTATTGTTTTAATGAAAAAATATACAATTTGAAAATTTTAGTATGTATTGGTAACTAACATGTATTTACTACTTGTTCGTCATCACTGTCTCTAAATTTAAATTCATCTTTGATCCATTTTTTATCTTCTAAAAATTGATTTTTAGAATCTTTAAATTTTTTAAAAGTTACATCAGTTCTATAATCTTTACTATACTCTTTTTGATTTTTTTTGATATAACTATCATATATATTCGTGAAAATATACATCATCCTTTTTATAGTGCCCCTAATATTATTATGCCTTTCACTAATTTTATGGGATGGTTCCAACTTAATAAGGTTTATAACTTCGGTTTCTCCACGAACGTTTCTGGTGTCTAAAATAACACTCATATAATAAACTTCTTGGTCATTTCCAAGTGTATAATATTCATCATAAAATTGTTTAACATACTTGGAAGCTTCGTGTAATGGGTAAGCTCCTTTGAATAGAATAGATCTATATCTTGTAGCTCGATGATACTTTGAAAATAGATAATTTCTTGTTCCAGTAGGACGATATCCTAGTGATTCTTCCAACTGACGAGAACTGTTAGGAGGTTCTTCCGAGCTAATACTGGAAATATCTGAACTCATTATTTTATATTATCATTTAAATTTTAAATCAAAATCAAATTTTAAAAAAATAAAAAATTTGACTTTTTATGTTTTTTATATTAATTTCACAACAATATACTATGGAAGACTGTCCATTCAATAAAGAAGCTAAAGAAATAACTAATATTAATATTGGAAAAATTGGAATTCCTAATTTATCTAATGGTGATTCTAATACTAAATTACCAGATATAAAATCTAAACCTGTTAAAGAAAAAAAGAAGTCTGGTAAAAAGAGATGTAATCATCCTGAATGTAAAAAAAAATTAAGTCTTGTAGATACAACAATGGGTGGATGTAAATGTGAAAAGTTTTTCTGCTCTCTTCATAGAGACCCAGAATCACATCAATTTTCATATGATTGGCATAACATAAAAAAAAGTGAACTGGCCAAAATTCTTAATTCTAATAAATGTGTAGCAAGCAAGCTCTCAGCTATCTAACTTTCCGGTAGTATATATTGTGTTACTTTAACAACAGTTCCTTCGTCCGGATCAGTTACAAGTATACTTTTATTTTTATAGAAATCCTCTATAGGACCATGACCCCAACTATGAATATCATCATTACCTTTTACAAATATAAAATCATTAGCTTCAAGAACTTTTCTTATTTCCATTCTATATTTTTCACCTATATGAGGAGCATTATGTTCTACTGTTATTGTATTTACATGATAATCATCAAACGGAAATGTTTTTAGAATATCAATTTCTTTACCTTCAACGTCTATTGACATATAATCTATTACATAAGGCGAATTGTAAATATCAAGTATCTTAGAAATAGTCCTTGTTTTCATTAAAACAGATTTGTAAGACATATTATTAACTTTTAATAATAATTTTAATTGTTCCAGGGTCATATTTCTATTTTCATTTTCCACATATGATAATTCGTTAGCACAATGGAATTCCTTTACAGTATCATTTTCGCTATCAAGTAATGAATTAACACACATACAGCTTCTATTAGAGCTTAACATTGGGAAAACTTCTGGATTAGCTTCAATGCATATACCACTCCATCCATATTTTTTTTCAAGCATTAAACTGTTTGAGTGAGTTCTGCCATCAAGTGCTCCTAAATCCAAAAAATACCCATTCTTTTTAAAATCCAAAGTATCAATAACCCATAAGTCCTGACCTATTTGAGAAGATGATATAATTTCGTTAT
>Ga0228669_1000769_pt1 | contig 15182 bp, 15 predicted proteins | sample 84DmetaG_FD_182700 | JGI IMG/M metagenome (GOLD analysis project Ga0228669, IMG submission 182700) | Seawater microbial communities from Monterey Bay, California, United States - 84D | ecosystem: Environmental > Aquatic > Marine > Coastal | place: USA: California | collected 2016-10-11 | reverse complement strand
ATAACCAAACATTCAAAGTTTTCAGTACATTGATCCATTACCTGACAAAAAGATTCAAAAGTCGGAAACATGCCTGCAAAGTTTTCATATATCCGTTTTCGATTTGCTATATATGGTTCTCGTAAAATAAATACATAATCAATGTTCGTTCTGAGTGTGGGAGGAATACCCAGGGGATATTGCATTGTGATGATGAGCATAATCTTCCAATGCCTTCCATTCATAAAAAGCAGTCTCATCAACTTGTCTTTCGACCATGAATTATCATAAAGGCAATCATCCAAAATAACAAAAGCTCTAGGATCCATATTACATTTTTTGTATACTTCAATTTGCTTGTTCATTTGCTTTAATGCCACCCTTTGTCTTTTCAAAATATTTGCAATTATAGAAGAACTATATTCTTCGTGAATAAATAATTTTGGAACATGTTGGCTATAGAATCCATTGCCTGCTTCTGTTCCGGATATCACCGTTCCTAATGGTATATCTTTGTGATGAAACAATAAATCTCGAACAAGAAAACTTTTACCAGTATCTCTTCTTCCAATTAAGACAACAACCGGGCCTTTGTTTTCATCTTTTTTAAATGTGATGTGGCTCATATTGAACTTTTTTAATTCAAGTGTCATTATGTATATATACGAATAATATTTAACGTATATATATACGAACAATGTTTATAAGTTTAAAATTTATAAAAAAATTATAATAATAAGTAAATGGCTTCTGAGAGCGATATATATTCTGAACTAAATAAAGTTTCAAATGACGAATTTGAAAAGATAATGACAATTGTACCGGTTGAAACTTTACTAGATGTTACTATTCAAAAAGACATCAAACAGTACAAGTCGAAAATCGATGAAAACAATTTTATTGTTGAAGACAAAAGTGGGAATGAGCATAACGTTTATGTCAAATACATAACGCTTGTAGACTTTCTGAAATTCTTAATTGGAAAATATAAAAATGACAATTTAAGCATTATGCCATGTTCCGATACTTTAAATGAAGATAGCGGAAACTATGAGAAATACATCAACACCATAAATAATTATGCATATGTAGACAGTTTTTTTTATTATTTAACAAATGTTATTAAGAAGAAATTTAATTTTGTTCATGGTATTCATTGCTACGATCAGTTTGTCTGTCAAAAGAAAAATTGTCAAGTCAATATTTCTGATGATTTAGAATATTTATGCGAGACAAACTACTTTATCGAAAATATGGGAAAACAGTTTTGTTTTGAAGATAGTAACCATACTGAGATTTTTAAACGCGTGCAAGAAGAGTGTTTAAATATTGACTATTCGAATGAAGAGCTCTCAATAGCGTTTGACGATATTAACGGTGAACTGCCACAAGAAGGTTGTTGTGAAAACGATAAAACATATACACATGAACAAGACGAGCAAATGATAGATGTTCTAGACCAAGAACTAACTGATGGAGAATGTTTGGTGATGAAATCAAACCAAGAAGACGACAGTGAAAGTGAAGGCGAAGAAGACGACAGTGAAAGTGAAGGCGAAGAAGACGACAGTGAAAGTGAACAAGAAGACGGTGAAAGCGATGAAGATGATGAAAGCGAAGATGAAATGATTTTGAAAATAAACAAAATACCGACGCAGGTTGTTGTTATGGAAAAATGCGATAAAACGCTCGACAGTTTGTTAGATCAAGGTCATATAAAAATAGAAGAACTGGAAAGCGCCATATGTCAAATTGTGATAACGCTTTTTGTTTATCAGAAGCTATTCGGTTTTACGCACAATGATTTACACACAAACAATGTCATGTATGTTTCAACAGATATTCCTTTCTTGGTTTACAAAATAATGGGGAAAACCTACAAAATACCAACCTTCGGAAAAATATATAAAATCATTGATTTTGGACGTTCAATATATAACTATAAGGACACTCTTTTATGCAGCGACAGTTTTTCTCAAAATGGAACAGCGCATACTCAATACAATTTTGGTCCTTTTTTCAATCCAGAAAAAAAACAAATAAAACCAAATAAAAGTTTTGACCTATGTAGACTGGCATGCAGTATATTTGACTTCATATGTGATGATATAAAGCAAATAGATGAGTATCGAAACATCGCACCTGTTTATGACTTAATATTTTCTTGGTTGTATGACGACAAAAACCGTAACATATTGTACAAATCAAATGGTGATGATAAATATCCAGGTTTCAAATTATACAAGATGATTAGTCGCATAGTACACAATCATTTACCAGAAAATCAGTTCAATCATAAGGTGTTTGAAAAGTTTCGTGTTGAAAACTTTGAAAGTGAAAATGGTGTCTCAGAAATGGATATAGATAGCATGTCCTATTAACCATGTACTAGTGTTCCGATGTTCCGATGTTCCGATGTTCCGATTTTTCCAATATAATATATATTATATCCATTTATATATATATTATGACAAGTTGTTCGAGACGACGAAAGACAAAACACCCTTTTTGTAAACACGATCCAAAATGTTATTGGAACAAAACATGTAAAACAAGAAGTTCCAAGGAACATTCGATACCGGAAACAAATCGGTTGACTAAACTGGATATAATAATAAAGAAATTGAATTCCATCCAAAATAAAATCACGACAATCGAAAAAAAAATGTCAAAAAGTGTTAAAAAGACTAGTTCTAGTTCTCGACATACAAACAAACACAAGTCTAAATATACCCCCTCTAATTCGAAATCACAATTTTCATCTGGCGTCAGAACAAATAAAAACGAAAACAATAAAGAAACAAATAAAACGGCGTCTTTAAACAAAGTAAATAAACTTATGAATAATATTCATGATGAAACGACCAACCATTCCAATGAAAATAATACATTGGGTAATAGTCGTAACAGTACTGTTTCACCTGAGGCAGTCCAGAGACTGATAGATTTGTAGAGTTGTAAATGAAAATCAAAATTGCGGTTCGTTGGTAAATACAGCCGTCTTGTTTAATGTAGTAATTTGTGTAAAATGTGATTTTAATATTAAAACCGCAAATGTAATGATACCAACCAAAACACCGTCTTTGAATAATTTTTTCTTCCGCTCTTGATCTTTTTCTGAAATGTATTTCAAGGTGAAGTAAATGAACGCAACGCAAATCGAAATAAACAGATTATTATTGAAAATTTCCATATAAATTATCTCTTATTTTTAATTTGATAAAAAAACGAAAATATTCTAAATTGTTAACTCTTCTACACCCAGATCGATTGGCGCGTCTTCTACTTCCAAAGTAGCTTCTTGAAGCTCCGGTTCAACATGTACGTCATTATCAAATCCTGTGTCTAAATTCAAAGGGACATCTTCGCCAATCTTCAATACATCATTGGTAATTTCAGAATTATCGTCGTCTAAATCAATTATGTCCGGTTTAGAAACTAATGCATCTACACCAGAAGGCGTGTCCTGAGACAAGTCTTTGAAACTGACACGATCGCTAGAAGGACTATCGTCCAGTCCTACAACTTCGTTTTGATCACTATTATCAGATACAGTTTCTACACTATCAGTTGGTTTATAATCATCAACTGATACGTTGGTCTTTACATCTGTTTGTGGTGACGTGTCATTTATCTTAGTTTGAGGTTCACGCACAATTTTTTCAGTAGTCTCTACATCAATTTCTTGCGTCTCATCTATGTACTGCTTCAGCAACATTTCAATTGGAATATTATCTCGAATTGTATTCATAGTACATGTCTGAACAATAAGTTCAAACTCACGATTATTCTTTTGTTGCTCTAATGGCGAAACATCGATTTGAAAAAGGTATATGTTTGAATAAAGCTTTCTTGCAATATTTATGTAAACCGAATGTAAAAAACTTTTAAAACAAGGAATATCAATATCAATTTTTTGGTTTTTATTGCTAGTTCGAACACAGCTTAATATTTTAAGCTGAAGTACATGAACACATGTAATCAAATCTTCTAGATAATTACACTGCGATGCTTGTTTTATCCTTGTAACTTCTGTATCAACCATATTTTGGTTCCACTTTGGGATCATGGACAAAAAGTTCTGAAACGTCATGAGATATTTTTCAGCTTCGTCATTTTTTTCACATACTTCCAATGACTCGTTGAATATGGAACGAAATCCATCAATTATGTGTCCTGACAAAATGTTCATTAGTCTAATCGACCATTCATTCTTAGAATCATTCAGTATATTTGACTCGTAATCTTCCATTTAATAGTATTCATATATTTGTATTTTGGAATTATTACGAAAAATAACTAACAAATAAAAAATCGACATGATTTCATTTTTGAATACTCGATTAACAATGGAAGAAAGAAAGTTCACATTATTATAATTTTCATTGTTTTTAAATTTTTTCAACACTTCATGAGAGACATAATTATTTTCATGAAGCAATTTCGAATAAGAGTATATATCTTTCAATGTTAATGCGTTGTCTTTTATTTTGCAAAAATAATTATTCAAGATTGAGGTAATCTTTCCATAATTGAACCTGTCTACACCTTGACATATTTGCACGCTACTTGGTTCATTTATGTAAAAATGTGCAAATCTAGAACAAATGGGACTTAGTAACTTGTATTTATTTTCACATACAAGAATAAACCGACAACTTTTATTATGTTGTTCTATAGTTCTACGTAAACTATATTGTGAATCGTATGTAAGATATTCCGAATTCATCAACACAATTGTTTTAAACTTTATAGAATTACATGTATGAAACACTTGCTTTGAAAATAGCTTTATGTCTTCTTTAATTGCTTTGATACCATTGTTGGTAATGCAATTTATTTCTAAAACGTACTTACTGAAATCATCATTTGTCTTGTATATCATTTTTAATAGCTCTCTGCAAAGAGCTTCTTTTCCATTCATATATGGACCATAAAAAAGTATATTTGGAACTTTATTATTTTTAACCATATCCAAAAGTTTTTCTTGACTTTTTATAACCATAAAAACATATGATAAATAATGAAAAGTATATAATTTTATATATTTTTATAAAATAATATAATAGATGTCTAAATCAGAAAATTGTATATTCAAAAATATAAATATGATTAACCAAAATTTTAATCATGACATGTTTGAAGCGCTTATGTTCAACCTGTACAAAAACATAATGTTCTCTACATTTCCATACATAACATACAAAAAATCCACATCGCTTTCTTCTCTTCACTGTTTCAACAGTGGGAATTGTATTGCAATGTGTCACTTTATCAAAATTTATTTGAAAAGGAATTTCAATATTACGTCTTTCATTATACCTGCAAGCGTACCACGCGATTGTAAAGTAATAGGAACACCTCACTTATCACATTGCGCAATCCTCATACCAATTTCACTCCACGAATTTTGCATATTCGACGGTTCGTTATTTTTCATGGAGCCTATGTATTGCAACTTGAAAGACAATAAAACGCGAACAATAAAATTATCATCCATATATGAGCATACCTTGCTTGACGTTCAATATGTAATACGCGATTGTACAGAAAATATTCGTTTAGATACACAATTTAATCAGACCATAATAAAAAACAGTCTATGCATACACTGTAATTATGCAAACGACCGTTCGGATGTTTGGAATTATTATCTGAATGAAATTCAAAACCCAGATGATAATATTGGTTATTCGTATATATTAAACAAACCCCAACCATTCTTGTTATATACTGAGTATGATAAATGTAAATGTAATTTAAAATACAAAATTTTACTGGAAGAAGACGGAAATATACGTGTAAAGAAATATCCAGGCGGTAAAACCGTGTTTTATGGAAACACTTTTGAATTTAAAAACAATACACTAAGCAAACCTTTCAAACGCTACTTATCCAGAGATATGATCGTTTGAGAAAACGGTTACGCTACACTATTTAATGGTTGTGTATATGGATTTGATTTGAACGCATTCAACAATCCTTCATCGATCTGACTGCTACTCACTTCAGCATAATTTTGGGGCATGCAAGTAGTTTCGCCGAGCATATCGCTCGGATGTTGATAAGAGGTCGGTTGTGGATTGTAGAACGGCGTCGAGCGAGAATTGCATAGTTCATTATTACTTGTTCGCGCTACAACTTTATTATTGAATAAGTTCATGTTACCGTTTGCTTTTTGGTTTTCGGCATAAAGTCTATTATTGTTTCTTTGATTGTATTGAGCATCGTAGCTCATATTACCTGTTATATGCGACGACGCTGGACCAACTTCTCCTTGGTTCATGCTGTTTCGCTGCGTTGCACTCAATACAGGATTAGTATTCATGTACGCCGAGCTTTGTTGCTTTTGTACGTTAAGATGGCTCATATTGAGTTTGTCAACATACATTTCTCGGTTTGTTGTATTAGTCATTTCTAGAGGTTTGGTACTAGGTTGTTTTGCACCACCACCAATATTACCAGAAGATTGAAGAGTGGTTATCGTGTTTGTTTTTTTCGAGTGTCGGAGACCGTTTATAATTGGCTGAGCGATACTTGACACAGCCATTTTCATATTTCCAAAAAGTTGCGTTTTTGTTGTTGTTCTATTATTTGAATTGACGTTATAAGATAGTTTTCCGTAATTCGATGTTGATGTAGGATTAGTCTCTTTGTCGATTGCATTTATAAGCGGATTAGCTTGAAGTTGCTGACGCTGACTTTCGTCATACTCGCCAGAAACATATGTGTAGTTTTTATTACTGCGAGTACCAAAGTATTCAATACTTGTGGTATCGCGATTTTCTTTGGTAAGCATTTGTTGAGAACCCTGTACCTCTCGCTTGGGACCGGAAGTGCCGGCAATCATTCCTAGATTTTCCTTGTTTACGAAATAAGTATCAGGCGATTGCTTTACAATTTTCCCTTGTACTCCCATATTAGTAACAGGGTTAATTGCGGGTCCCTTGTGGTCATCCAAACAATAAACGTTTTTAGGATTATTCGAAGCACGAAGTTGATCGACATCTTTTGGAAGCCACATTTCTCTACTATTATTGTAATTGTTGTATCCTTCACTAACACCTTCATTATAGGACTTACCTAGACCTGGCGCAACTTTGACTTCTTCCCATGGCTTGCTATTTGCATGACGCTGAGATGCGTTCACTCGTGACTGAAGGAAATCGTTTTGGTTTTGATTGCCATGAACATTTTGCAGATTAGTTTCCGGTTTGAACATGGTCGCAATTTCTTCTTTCTTAATATCATACGCCCCTTGTCCAGTATAACTATCTAGTATAGATGTGGTGTTTATAGTACCGTTTCCAACTGTTTTCTTATTACCATACATTGTCATATTGTTATGATTAAAGTCTTCTGTCTTCATAGTATTACCCGATAAAGACTCAAACGCATCATCACTCCCACTATCTGATTTAGTTTCCGAAATTTTCTTCAAGAAATATTTGTCTTGATGTTGTCGAACTTCTTGATCGCTATTTACGTTGTTTTGTGTTTTTGCAATAGTAGGATAAAATTGCTTGTATTCTTTGCTGAGTAGATTGCCTTGTTCATCAATATCGCTTAAGTTTGTAAGACCTTCTTTTTCATTTTTACATTTTTCATCTTTATCGTTGCTAATCAAATAAGCAGCGCCTAATAATAATACTGGAATAGCGATTTGTGCCATCTATAATCTCTTATATATAACTTTTATATTTTTTTGACGTTTTTCGTATAATTATCCTTTGATGTTAGATTGGTATCTAAATTATGTTCAAATGACATTATAGCATTTTTTTGTGGGTCAGAAAATAAGTGTTCTGGGCGGAATTGACAATTTACTCTATAACTCCACGCCGGATGAGACCGTCTACTTTCATCAGTTACTTCCTTTTTTACATCATAAATTGGAACCTTTCCATGAGTTAGTTCTGGTTTACTATATTGCTGTTTTACAAAATCACGGTTAAGAACTCTGTCCATGCACCGGAGTTTGCTCTCGAAATCAATCATATTGTTGTACATACTTCCACCACAACTCTGAAGTCTAATATTTGGGTCATTAAAATACACATTCGTGTTTTTAAAGTTCGACGGTACGTTGAAATTGTAATCACATATTGCCGCAGTTTCTGTGTTAGCCTTATGTATTCTATTTGGATCATCGTGAAATCTTGTGAATGACATTGTAATATATATATTTCACTTATAAATTATACATATTATTATAATAATTTCATAATTTACAAAATATTGAATTGGAAAACAGGTCAATTATTTAAATAATTAAATGTTGTGAAATCCGCTTCTTTGTGATTTATGATAGACTGATGGAGGTAATTGCATAGCATGACGTTCAAATAACTCACTCGACAAAAATGTTTTTGCATGCAAATCTGGATTAAAGTTGCAACCTTCCAAGTTTGTACTTTTTATTCCTCTTAACTTACTCTCGATATCTGTGCTGTTGTAAGACAATTGCGAAGAAACCAACTTGGGAACACCGCCTAAATCAAACATTTTCGTGCGTTTGTTATTTTCCTGTGCGCCAATATTCAATAAATACTCCACATGTTTATTGTTTTGTTCCTTTTCTAAACTATACTCGATGCCTTCATTTTTTACTCGAGTTGACGTCATAATATACACTATAATATATATTAATATTATTTAATCGCCCACATATTAATTGCACTCGTATTTTTCGTCCGTGTACATCTCTCTCGAAGGTAATCCGCCTCTTACCCAACCACTTGCAGCACTTTCTTCAATAAGATGTTTGCTATTTGTGATATTTTTCTTTAATTTATCTTGCAACGGGTACTTCTCGACATTGAACTGACACATTTCATTGAATTGCGATACACTTTTCTTTTCTTTAAGGTGATCGCCTAATCTTAATTCATTTTCAAGACCTACGTCGGCGCTTCCCCGTCCTAAATATGGAACTGTTTTGAAACTCCTCTCTTGTAATGAAACTTTGTAATTTAAGTTTGTCATTTTTGACTTGATTAGTTTTGAACTCTCATTAACGTTTTGTCCACTTGGCGCAAGCTGATTACCACCTTTCATGTTCATAGTGGGATGAGACGCCGCTATTTCGATTGCATTTTTATCAGAAAGATCGCCAAAGTTTATAGTGTTATACTTCAAATGAGATTTGTTCATAATGTTCTCTTGCGTAAAGTTACTGTTATCTTGACCAATTGTGGATAGATTGTTGAACACAAAATCAACTACACCGCTCATCTTATATTATATAAACATATATATTTTAATAAACATATATATATTTTTAAATATTAAAGTTAGTATACAAAAAGTGGTTTTTCTGAAGGTAAGTTGCTGTAACAGTACTCGAGAAAGTCTTTTTGGTCATTAGGGATAGTTGTACTTGGGTTTATGTGAAACTGACGCATAGAACTTTCGAAATCAAGGTTGTCGGATACATTGCTGAATACTTTACCAATATCCTTATTTTCCTTATTATTCTCAAATATAAACTGCTTCACCTGATGATTTATCTCATCTTCTTTTTCTTCGGAATATTCATCTTCTGTTCCTTCTTTGTTAACATTGTTCACATAATCGTCGGGCATCACATTGTACATAGGATTTAACCTAGTATGCTTTCCGATATCATTTACAAGCGACTTGTCCATATTTTCAAATTGTTCAATTTGATAATAATTGTGAATAAAAATTATTACAAAAACAAGAATAACACCCAACAACAGTATCAAGTAGTTGTTAACACATATTTGACCTAATAGTGTTACAAGTATTATAAAACGTGTCACAGCATTCATCTTTTCACCGTAACTCATCGTTTCTTTTGGCCAAAAATCCAAAAGTTTATCCTGTTTCAGTATAATTTTTGGGTCATTTATCCAAAATTTATCATCCATTTTCTATATATCTATACAAATATTTATTAGTTCTTCTTTTTTTTCTTTTTTTTGTTGGGGTTTTTCTTTTTCGATGATTTTTTCATTGGCTTATTGGGGTCACTATTGTGGTCATTCCATACAAATGTATCTTCTGAAACCTTGGTGATATTATCCAAATTCTCAATCCTCTCGGATTCTGTTTTTGCTTCTTTGTTTTTCTTTAGCTTGTCTTGCATGCGCTCCTTCATTTTCGCCTGTCTCAAGTTCTGACTCATCTTATTTGCCATGCCGCTCATATCAAAGTTTCCATTACCACTCATACCCATCTTTCCCATCATTTCTTTAATCCCAGGAATATCTTTCATTTTACCCATAATTTCTTGAGCTTCTTCCAATAACTCGCTTTCTTTAAGTTCTCCGCTTTTTAACTTTTCTTCAAGTTTGCCACCTATATTCTTTACAACATCAAGCAATTTTGTAGGATTTTTAAAAAGGTTTTGCAAGAACTTTGCCTGATCTTCCGGTTCTTGACTTTCGTCCAGTCCGAGCTCTTTTGTCGCCTCTTCGGCAATCTCCTTTGCAAGAGAACCAATTTGACCACCCATCAATCCATTCAGGTGTTCTTTTAGATCTTCTTCGTTCATTGCATTTCCAAATGCGGCACCCGAACTATCCCCACCACTACAATCCGAAAACTTACTAAACATTTCCTCAATGTTACTAACATCACCAAATCCATCAGAAAAAACATCATTTAACGAAAGATCTCCACCACTATTCGTGAATAAGTCCTTCATATCTTCGATTGTAGTTTTTAATTTTTTTTCTAAGTCTGCCTCGCTTATAGCCTCAAATAAATAGTTGGCATCTCCAAATTCACTTTTATCGTCTACACCCTTGCACACACAAAATAAAATAAGTTGCAAATACTTCCATATAGTTTTTTTAGATTTATCACTCAAGGTTTTATCTTTGAACATAACGACAAAGTCTACTTCGGGAAGCAAACAAACACTTTCGTCGCTACAAAACATGTCATCATTCTCATATAAAATATTGAAAAAATTCTTGGGGAACACTTCTTTACAATGCTCATAATATTCTTCATAATTAATGACGCTGAACATCTCTTCGTGTTCTGGATAACTCACCAATAAATCTTTGACTAAATCGTCAATTATTTTTTGAAAATCCTCTATGTTTTCCATAAATATATATGATTATAAGTATACATCGTTTATTTAAATAGCTTTATGCAATATTGAAATAATTATACGACAATTGTGTTAGCTGTTGTACTTGTTGCAAAATGTCTTTTACGACACTAGTGTCCGTAGAATCATACTTTTCTTTTAACCTGCCGAGATATTTTACCATATCACAGTGGTTCTTTTTGGAAAAATTATTGACCACTTCATCACTAAAAATATGTTCGACATTGCCACTCATAATATGTGTATGATAAGGAATTGTCATATGTTCATACCATACGCGCACGAACATCTTGACGTTTGTCTTTTTCAACATAATGTTTTTCTTGTAAAACATGTCAAATTCAGAATTGTTCTCTGACTGTTTCTTGATTTTATTCAGCAAATCAAAATATACGATGATAAATGATGTCAGTAGTTGACGTTTGTCCATTATTGTTTATGAATCAAAACATTTAAATCATATTTCATTATTTCTTTTTTGTTGTATTTGTTCCATATCCAACGATGTTTTATTGCTGGATGCTTCTTCGGCTGGCGTGTTTATCTCATTTTCACTTCCATAGTTGTTCGCTGATGCATATGTATACATTTGACGCATTCCTCCATCACCTTGTGCGGATAGTTCATCTGAGCCGGTGTCCCAAAAACTAAAGTTGTCACTCGAAACGCCAAAACTTCCATTTGTTTCAGACCCTAAAGAAAACGCGTTCGGTTCGGCGTTTATTTCTTCTCGAGCTTCCTCTATGTTTTTAGACATTGGGGTATAATATTCCATGATTTTTGAACCTTGCAATATTTCATAATTTGGAAGTATACACAAAGTAGGAACGCAGTTTATCATTGGTGGTAGTGTCATTGTTTTTGTTTCGCTTACATTTATATGTGTAATATTGTCTTTTGTATATCGACTGTCTATGCATATTAATTCAATACTCTCAAGTTGATTTTTTTGTTTTAAATTGCCCAATAACTCTATACTGTGTTTACAGTATTCACTAAAGAATAGTAAATGTTTTGTTTCCTGGCTATTTAAGTTTTTTTTATTAGGAGTTATTGCAATGTTTGGTTCTTGCATATGATTTATTATACAATTAAATTATTGAATATAAACTAAAAAATTGAATTAAAATAATATTTAATTTATATATTATCCACGATGAACACCTCGCGGCGTATTGATGTTATGAGTATTCAAATTACAAATATCACGGAGGTCGATGGTGTCCTCTCTTTCAACATCAAAAACGTCGACACATGTGTTGTCAATGCAATCCGTCGTACCGTTTTAAGTAACATAAGTACTCTTGTTTTCAGAGGGTTTCCGTATGAAAACAGTAATATTAATATGATCAAAAATACATCAAATTTCAACAACGAGTACATGAAACAGCGCATTAGCTGTATTCCTGTGATGAATAACGACCGCGAAACGTATGATGCTTTCAGAGAAAATCACAAGGTTGTGGTTAATGTTGAAAATAATACACACAGGAAGATGTATGTTACAACAGAAGATATTGAAATCGTTTTAAAGTCAAGTGAAAATGAAAATGGCGATGTAAAGAAAATGAGCAGAGACAAGGTCATGAAGTATTTCCCACCTGATCCGGTTTTACCAGCAAATGCTACATCGAGTCCTTATATATTATTGTGTGTTTTGTTCCCAAATCAAAGTGGAGACGAAAGTCAAAACGAAGCATTACATTTCGAATGTGATTTCGACGTAGGATGTGCCAAAGAAAATTCGTGTTGGAATGTGGTTCATAACTGCACATATGAGTTTCTGCGAAATGAAGCCAAAATTGCTGAGATGGCTGATAAAATTGGAGATGAAAGTGAAAAGACAGACTTTCTCCTATTGGACGCTGAGAGATATTATCATGAAAATGAATATAAAATGACATTTGAGACACTGGGGATTTACTCGAATAATCAGCTTGTCAATGAAAGCTGCGATTACATTATGAAAAAACTCGAGCTGGTAGAAAATATTTTGAGAGAACAAACGCAATCGAAGATCCTTACGGCAGATGTAGTAACTGAAAATGCCACAGATGGGACCGCATTGAAAGAAGACATTATTAAGTTGCAAGAGAAATATTGTCATCTTTATAGAGAAGGTAACTTATATATTCTAAAGCTCAAAGAAGACGATTATACAATTGGAAAACTTATCGAAAACTATTTCTACAAAGTGAACGAGGACAAATTGCAATTTGTTGGCTTTAAGAAGGAGCATCCTATCAAATCCGAAGCATTCATACATTTTCAGTACCGAAAATCATTTCTTGCAAACGATGCCAACTCGAGTGATGTAATTGCACCTTTAATTAATACTATTATGATGATAAGCGATGTTTATCAAGAAATAAAAAAGGCATTTTAAAAAATATAGAAAATTAATAATATCATTTATTATATAAATTATGGAAAATAAAAATTTATATAATTCATTGCGGTATGGTCATATCATAAAACTCATTTCTGAACCACAAAGCAATAGGGACCCAGATGCATTTTTTTTTGTAAACAATGTTGGTGAAGAGATGTTAGAGCTTACAAATGAGCGCAATGAAAACCAAATATTGTCATTAAACGATGAAGGCGGATTAGATGGTATAAGTGAAATAGTTATTGTGCATGTAAACAATGTTGGATATGCTATTTCAAACGGTCTTATCCCCGGAAAGTATGTAAAAATTGTGTTTTTCGATGGAGTTACGCATGTAGAGGGGGAAATTGTAGATCTTCAAGAAGATATGATAACGGTTAAGACCGTGCAGGGAATATTACTGTATATTGATTTTGAATACCGCGGAATAAAGAATGAATATAATATCAAAGAAATCAATGTCACTCAACAATTTCAGAACACTTTTAATGGTAATAATGACATTGTAGAAATAGAAGAACAACGCCAACTAGAACAACGCGAAGGATTTGTATATAGTTTCGAACAACAAATAGATGATTATATTGAGAAAAATCAGATTTCTATCAAAAACAAAAAGAAGGTTCTCAAAGAGATTTCGAAATACTCTGTTTTATTGGAAGAGTATACAAATGTTGACGATGGTGTTATTTCAACAACATTGCCTGAAAATCAAATACTTAACGCATTATTACAATTACAACCAGGTGTAGTATATCCAGTTACATCTTATGCAAATAAAGATATATATACGGATGATGATACGGTCATCTCATTTGAACCCGACAATCAAAATACAGAAACAACTAATTGGAAATACAGCGTAAAAATAAAAGATACCGGGCTTTCTGAAGAAGACTTTTTTAGGAATAATATCAATTTTACAAATGTGAAGCGCATGAAGAACCACAAAAAAGTCCGAGTGAATTTAGAAACAAGGGGACTCCTTGTTAACAAGACTATGAACCCAATCAACGAAAAACCGTTCTTGTTTTCCATTCAAAACAATACGTCTGCTGTCATTCCGTATGACGCGTTTCATATTGATAAAGAAAGCGCTTTTGTGATGGACGGCATTGCATTCCCAAGTAAATTTCAATTACACATCAATCGCAAACAGCATCGTGCGAGTGAACTTCTTTCGAAATGTAACACTGAACCGACAATTACTTTGAAACCGAACAAGACTATGAGTATGTTGACAAAGTCGAAAATTTTGAAAAAGTCTTTATTTCATAATTCAAGAGTAACTTTTTATCCTCTAAAAGAGCATGATAATAGTTTTAAGGAATATTTATCCAAATTGAAGTATCGTATCAACGATTTTTATCCACTGGTATTGAACACAAGAGAAACAAATTATTATTCTTCTTTGGGTAATTTAGCGATTTTCAATATTTCTAAACTGGGTGTTGGAGATCATGCATTTATATTAAAACACGTCAGAGACAATATCAAGCGGTTCAAAAGAGAAATTGGTGATATTCGTGACACATTGAGTAGATATCCTAAAAAACCGAAGTATAAAAACGCATATAATGATATGATCATACATCAAACAATTGCGAAGTCGTACAAAATTGAGCAATATTCTGCAAAGCAACCAAGCGAACTATTCGATGAAACAATGATAGATAGTTCCAAATTGTTACTATCGCACTTAAAAGAAGTAAACAAAAAATT
>Ga0228669_1000764_pt1 | contig 15251 bp, 12 predicted proteins | sample 84DmetaG_FD_182700 | JGI IMG/M metagenome (GOLD analysis project Ga0228669, IMG submission 182700) | Seawater microbial communities from Monterey Bay, California, United States - 84D | ecosystem: Environmental > Aquatic > Marine > Coastal | place: USA: California | collected 2016-10-11 | reverse complement strand
GAAATCGTTTGTTGTGCGCCCTGACAGTCGGGTTGCAGCAGGCTAAATTTAAAGACTGATCTAAGCATGTAGAGCCGCAGGCAGCGGACTGGCGGACGCGGGTTCAATTCCCGCCGCCTCCACCAAACAAGTGATCTAGGAGATACTTCGCAAAACTAAGTACCTAGTAAATACCCATACAGGCCAGTATATCTGGTCATGTATGGGTCTTTTAGATTCTGTAAAATTCGTTAACATCCGTTTACTTTGGTAACACAAGTGGTAACATAGAGTCGTGTTACTGAAAGCTGTGTTACTTCAATGCCTAAAATAACAAAACCACTATCGAATATAGAGCTCGTTGCCGCCAAGGCTGCTGAGAAACAATACTCACTTGCTGATGGTGATGGGCTGTATCTACGCATTGCTACCAGTGGCACAAAAACGTGGTTGTTTAATTACTATCGACCGCACACCAAGAAGCGAGCCAACCTTAGTTTTGGCAACTACCCCTCAGTCACCTTGGCTGAAGCGAGATTGATGCGCTCAAATGCCAGATCTCTGTTAGCAAAAGAGATTGACCCTCAAACCTCAAAAGCTCAAGCCGAACGAGAAAATAAAAATAAAGTGCTAGCTACCTTTGAATTTACGGCGGCAGCTTGGTTAGAAGTAAAGAAAAATCGAGTATCTTCTGATCATGCTAAGGATATTTGGCGTTCCCTAGAGCTGCATGTATTCCCTAGTTTAGGGAAACTACCAACATCATCTGTCACAGCACCTCTTGCCATTGAGGCTTTGAAGCCGCTTGCAGCAAAGGGGTCACTAGAGCAGGTCAAACGAATTTGCCAGAGACTCAACGAAGTGATGGTTTGGGCGACGAATACGGGCGTAGTCCAGCATAACCCGCTAGCAGGTATCGCAGCAGCCTTTAAGGTACCCGAGAAGCAAAACCAGCCGACGTTACCTCCGAGTGATCTGCCCTTATTGCTAAGCGCGGTTCAAGCAGCCAATATTAAAGTAACGACCCGCAGTTTAATCCTCTGGCAATTACACACAATGACCCGCCCAAGTGAAGCTGCCGGCGCCCGTTGGGATGAAATAGATACAGTGCGGTCAGTTTGGTGTATTCCGGCAGAGCGGATGAAAAAGCGACGAGACCATATTGTGCCGTTAACCTCACAAGCTTTGAGGTTATTAGAACGGATGAAGTTAATAAGTGGGCGTAGTGAGTTTATATTTCCATCTGACCGAAGCAACAGGAAGCCATACAATCCCCAGTCAGCGAATATGGCCTTAAAGCGTATGGGTTTTCATGGGAAGTTGGTTTCTCATGGGTTGAGAGCATTAGCGAGCACAACTTTAAATGAAGCAGGCTTTGATGGGGATATTATTGAGGCAGCGCTGGCTCATGTTGATACCAACACAGTCAGAGCTGCCTATAACCGTGCCCAGTATATTGAGCGAAGAAAGGTGATGATGGAATGGTGGTCAGAGCGAATTGAAAATGCTGCTCTCACGGGGGAAATGACTCCAGTTATATTTGGTAATATTAATACCTCATCTTAGCCTTATCATAGCCAGTTAGAGATTGTATTGGAGAAATTATGTATTCACAGATTAAAGTGTTTTTCGATTCCTCAGAGGCCGCTCTGTTGTCTGTCGGTTTGCTGGACGAATATAGTTCTGTAAAAGAACTCAAGTTAAAGAGTGAGGAGGATTCTGAGCTTTTACCACAGGCTAATTTAGCGGTTGAGTTGGAACTCCAGCTGCAAGCAAGAATCGACGATTTCAAATATCTTGGGCACAGCTCTGACATAGGCTTTACTCTAGATGGTTATAGTGATGAAGGTTATTTTCAGCGTGAGGATCTTCGAAAGTTTTTATTAAGCGCGAATAGACCTGATCTAGTGAAAAATATAGATAAAGTTCAAAATCTGGATTTTGAAGAAACGATGTCTCCTAGGAGAGAGAGCACCTTACTAAAAGTAATTGGTGGGCTTGCTTATAAATTGGCTGAGACTGATCCAGAAAATCTCATGAAAAACGGCTCCCCATTTAAAGGCTATTCAAAAGAAACTGGAGATGCCGGATTGGTGGGGCTGCTATGTAAAAGCGGACTAACCGGATTACAAACATCGGCATTGGAAGACATTATTGGTAATAGCCTGAAACGTATTAAAAAATAATGACTTTCCCAGCAACTAAGTTATTTTCCCATCGGGAAGACCTCCGAAAATGATTTAACCAAAATGGCCTCGTAACCAAAAACATCATTACGAGGCTAAGATGCACCCGATTTCAATACAGCGTAAACCAGATGTCTTAAAGCAACTCGGCATATCCGCTACAACCCTACATGTACGCATCAATACACATAAATTCCCTCCGCCGATTAATCTTGGTGGACGTGCTGTCGGCTGGCTATCGAGTGAGGTAGAGGCTGTCATAGCGGCTATGGCGGCTGGTGATCAAGACTACACTCTTGAGCAGGTAGTGGCGCTCCTTATTGAGAAACGTGCCACTACTTTAAGGGGGCTATTCGATGGACATTGAACTCACCAGTGGACACAGTGCGTCACACTCAAACAGTAATGGCGAGCTAAGCTCGATAGCGTTCAATGACATTATCAAGTTGGCCCATAACCCCGACAACGTTGAAAAGACGAAAGCTCAATGGTTCATGGCTTCGATCCTAAAAACTAGAACTCTTAAAGACCAGAAGTCTGATGGTCAATTTGCAGTGATTTGGGGTGACATTGATAAGAGTCCTCCGACGATAGATGATTTATGTCGTCGCCTGGATGACATTTTAGGAGGAAGTGACTATGTGGCCTATACAACTAAATCGGCTACATCAGATACACAGAATAGCCGAGTGATAGTTCCTCTGATACGGTTGTTAAGCTTTGAAGATTGGCACAGGGCGCAGCTAGCATTTAACAATGCTCTAGAGGATTCGGGGGTCACAGTAGATCGATGTTCCGAAAAAGCCAATCAGATAGCCTTCCTACCTAATCGAGGGGCTTATTATGATTATAGGATCAAAAGCAGCGGAAACTATTTTGAGCCGTTAACAAAGGATACCGTACAAGCAGATGATCGCACACCGGTGGATATTTCATATGCCAATAATCTAAACGGTCACCAATGTCCCTCTGATACCTTAATCTATGCCTTTAATGCACAAAACAGCATTAACGAAATACTTATCCAAGCAGGATATGCTCAAAAAGGATCATTGTTCCGCCACCCCAACAGCCGGAGCGGCAGCTACAGCGCAAGCGTGAAAGGTGGGCGAGTACACAGTCTCAGCACTGCGGACCCCCTCTACACAGAAGGAGGGGGGGTTGGAGCCCATGATGCCTTCAGCGCCTTCAATGTCCTATTTCATAATGGAGATCAAAAAATCGCTCTTTATGATGCCGGTGAGAACTGGGTTAAAATCAAGGGTCAATCATGGAATGCACAGAAAAACATTGAAGCCTTGGCCTCATTGGAAGACCCGTTTCAAATTCTTGCAGCCGATGGGGGTAACAAAGAGGCAATTCACAACGCCCTAGCAAGAATCAACTCAGCAGATGTCTTAGACAAAGGGAAGCTGCGTAACCAGCTTAAGAGCCTCACAGGCTTATCCCTTGCAGATATAAAGACTGCCTGTAAGGAAGCTCAGAACGTCCAGCTTTCACAAATGGAAATAGCCGAGCAATTCCTTCTGAAGCCTGAATATAAAAACCTAGTAGCCTGTGAGGGATCACTGTGGCTTTGTGACAACCGAACTCATATCTGGAAAAAGATAACACTTAAAAATATTGGCCAACAGATAGCAACTCCCTTTAAGGGTCAGAAATTATGCAGAAGAGCATCTGACTATAAAGCGTTAAGTGAGCTTGTATATGATCGCACAGAGAGGGCATCATTTTATGAAGATGCCCCCAAGGGAATAGCGACTCCAACAAGCTTCTATTCGATCTGCGATTCTAAGCTTACACAAGTCGCTCTCAATGCTAGTCATCGTGCTAGGTTTCAGGTAGATATTGAGCCGTTCAAGGAAGAGCCGGCAATGCTTCTCAGAACGCTAAGGGATGCGTTCTCTCCAGACGATGCTGATGAGCAGATTAGGCAGCTCAGAATGTTCACCGGGCTAGCATTATTTAACCTTCAGCATCGTCTACAAAAAGCTCTATTACTTTATGGCGTTGGCGGGTCCTTTAAATCTGGGTTTCAGAAAATCATCGAAAAATTGGTAAGAAAAGAATACTTAAGTGCAGTATCACCTATGGAGTGGGATCAGGATTATAAAAAGGCTGCGTTGGTTGGGAAGCTGATAAATCTGGTTCCAGAGATCAATAATGACACCGTAATACCAGGGGCTGAGTTTAAAAGCGTAGTTGGCTGCGATAGGGTGACAGCTCGTGAAACATACGGAAAGGCATTTTCATTCCATCCTGGTTGTGCGCACTGGTTTAACAGTAATTTCTTCTTGACGACTAGAGATCAGTCCGATGCCTTTTGGAGGCGATGGGCGATTGTTCATTTCAGTAGAAGTAAGCCTGAAAAAGAGCGGGACCCTAATCTAGCTGAGACGATAATTAAGACTGAGCTACCGATGATATTAAATTGGGCAATCGAAGGAGTTGTAGATTATTTAGAAAACAAACTCTTCTTATCCCAGGCTCACGAAAAGTTGCTTGATAAATGGAAGCGCGAGAGTAACTCCGTTCAGGGCTGGATATCTGATTCTGAGTGCAATGGTGTCACGGAAGCAGAACAGAAGCGTGCATCTATAACATTAGTTGATGCTTATAAAAAATATGAATACTGGTGTCGAGATAATAACTTTAAGGTAGTCTCTTCAAAAGTATATCGCAGCCGAATGGAAGATCTTGGTTATCAAGTCATAACCCGTGACGGCTATAAGCGCTATAAGTCATTGTGGTCGCAATCAAGCCAATAGGCTGTTTGAGTAAGTGAAAAAAGTGACACTTTTTTAAATCTTTTTTTATAAAAAGAAATATAGAAGCACGGATGCTTTTATAAATACCCAAATGGCTATGAAAAAACAGTCACTTTTTTCACTTGAGACAACCTGATGTTGTCTCCTTAAGTTGACTCCCAACGATAATAAATCCACATCAAAGCTTTTAGGTCAAATATGGCTAATTTCCACAATCATCCCCGTATCAGACGTCGTAATTATGAGTATCCAAGATTAATACCATCGGATATAAAAAAGTATATGTCTCCACCAAATGGTTGTAGGCATCCTATGTCATGGTCGATAAATGGCCAGTTAGTGTTAGAGTTAGACGCCACAACTACACCCTATGGCCTAGACCTAAAAGGCTCTAAGGGCTTTCAGCAGTTGATCCCAACGGCCTGGACCAAGTTGAAAAATGGTGCCCGACAATGGTGGTTGTGCCCCGAATGTCGCCGTCGGTGTGGTGTTCTTTACTTTGATAACGGATTTGGCTGTAGGCACTGCATCAAACCAGCTTATGAATGTCAGAATGGTTCGAGAACTGACTATTTAGCGAGAAAGATACGTGAGTTGTGCACCAACGTGCTAGGAATACAAAATGCTTCTGATGATGTTCTATGTTCTATTTATGATTTGTCAGAGCACGAGCACCTATTAAAAAATAGATACAGTAATATTTGTGAGCGAATACAAACATTGCAGGCTGAGTTAGCTTCTCATATAAAAGTTTGATTTGATTGTTTAGGCTACAGAATTAGTGGACCTGCAAAAGTTAATTGTTTAAATATTGCGGCTGTAACGGTCAGGCTATAGGAAGTTTTAGTAACATGATAGGTAACATAAGCGAGTATTAAAAAATACAAAAGATATATTTTTCAACTAGTTATAGCTTATATTCAGCTTCTCTATAGTCCATCAAACAAGTGATCTAGGAGTCACTTCGCAAAACTAAGTACCTAGTAAAGACCCATACAGGCCAGTATATCTGGTCATGTATGGGTCGTTTAAGTTCTATCACTATCTTTATCGATCGACAATCTAATGCCGGCTGACGTGTGCTACGTGAGAGAAGAGACTACATTAAGCCAAAAGGACCGGATTAAACTGAACCCCATCGCCTATGGGAGGAAAAACCATCATTGTTTTCAACCAGCACACATTTCACGAGCTAAACCGTCTCTTAGATCATCGTCAGTTACCTAGAAGATAACCAGCTGGCGGATTTTATTTTCTGGATCGTCTGTGCATGCAGTACAAAAACATATCGATTACCTGATCCATTGCAGAGTATGGACGAAGTTTTAGTTATTTAGAGTAATAGGTCACCGCCCTGCGCCATCGTTAATTGAAAACGTAAAATGGGCTAAACGACTATTAAAGGACAGTAATAATGAACCGCCATGATGCATTAGCAGTTCTCACCGCCTCATGTGAGCCGCTGGAAATAGTTGAAGCCAACATATACGGCAACAACTGCCGTACTTTTAAGAATGCCCCGGTCAGCCTGCGTGATCTCTACCAAACGACTCTGTCTGATGAGACCTTTGTAGTTTTCGATCATGAGCGCTACAGCTTTAATGAGTGCTGGACCATGGCTAGTGCTATTGGCCGAGCGCTGGTAGAACAATTTGCAATCCAAAAGGGCGATCGCGTAGCCATCTGCATGCGCAACTTTCCTGAGTGGATCATAGCGTTTCAGTCGATCACCTCCATAGGGGCAATTGCTGTGGCCATGAATTCATTGTGGCAGGCAGAGGAAATTGACTATGGTCTGCGAGATAGTGGCTGCAAGCTGCTGATTGCTGATCAGGAACGTATGGATCTTATCTCTCAGGCGGAGATTAGTCTCAGCTGTGACAGCCTGTTATGCCGCGGCAGCCAAAACGATACCTTGCCTCGGTGGGAGTCCATGCTGGAGAAGTTTTCTGGTAGCGCCATGCCCGCCGCAGCTATTTCTCCCGTCGATGACGCCATTATACTTTACACCTCAGGTTCTACAGGGCACCCTAAAGGCGTTGTCTCAAGCCATTTGGCTATTGTCAGTGCGCTGCTGAGCTTTGAGCTGGATGCTATGATCTTTTCGCTAACGTGCGGTGAAACTCTAGAGCCTGCTGCCCAGCAATCGGCCAACTTGCTAGCGGTACCTCTGTTCCATGTCACGGGCTGCCATGCTGTGTTTCTGATGGCATTTCGTTCCCAGACCAAGTTGGTACTAATGCGCAAATGGGAACCCCAGCTCGCCGTGGAGTTAATTGCGCGAGAGAAGGTCACTTCATTTATCACTCCCCCTACGATAACCGCTGATCTTATTCTAAGCACCAAGCAGGGAGAGTACGACCTGTCCACGCTGGTGTTGGTCGGCGGTGGCGGCGCCGCGAGACCTCCCGAGCAGGTGCTAGCTATGGACGCTGTATTTGAAAATGCCATACCAAATAATTCCTGGGGTATGACTGAAACCAATGCAATAGGCACGACTATCGCAGGCGAACTATATTTGCAGCGACCTGGCAGTTCAGGTCAACCCTCCGCTGTGCTAGATATTCGCATTGCCGATGAGGAGGGCAACATTCTTTCTTTGGGAGAGCAAGGCGAGGTGCAGATTCGCGGTGCCAGTATGTTCCGCGGCTACTGGAATAACCCTGAGGCCACGACAAACTCCCATATTGATGGTTGGTTTAAAACTGGCGATATAGGCTATATGGATGAGGAGGGTTATCTCTTTATCGTAGGTCGTATCAAAGACGTGGTGATTCGCGGTGGGGAAAATGTTGGTTGCGGCGAGGTAGAGGCTGCCCTGCTCGAGCACCCGCAGATCCGTGAAGCTGCGGCGTACTCAGTGCCAGATAAGCGTCTTGGTGAGGAAGTAGGCGCTACCATTTATTCTGATGGCCAGACTATCGATGATGAGGAACTGAGGGATTTTTTGGCTGCCAGATTGGCAAAATTTAAAATCCCCAAATATATCCAGAATTCTGATAGCCCTTTGCCTAGAACGGCTTCAGAGAAAATTCACAAGCAACAGATTAGGCTGCAGGCTTTGGACGTAATGAATACACTAGCCTGATTCAGGATGTAAGAGGCTCAATGTAGCATTTGGTATGATTTTTAGCTGAATGATCGGTTCTACAAACCTTGATACTCACGGCGAGATCTTTTTGTAGACGACAATATCTTTCTTAATACTAAGACTCGCTGATATTGTAAAATCAAATATCCCACAACACGACAAAATTGACGAAAATCTCCCCTCACCTGAGGAGTACACTAACTCTGGATCTATAGGTTTATACTACAGAATGAATTACAGTCTAAATGTGGTATCTAATTCGTCCACTAACAAACGAGAAAAATTTAAAACTTGGTTTGATAGAAGAGCGAAGATGACCTTTTTATATTCACCTTTAATGCGGGCAACATAGCTGGGGTGAAGAAGAGCCATAAAAACGCTGTTCGTCATCTGCCATGGAAGGTCGATGTAGAAATATCTTTTTATGTGATTAATAGCCGTCTGTCATATCATCGTTAGCTATACAACATATAACTAACTGGCGGATTTTCTTTTCTGAGTCGTCTAATGTTGGAATTATCTTAAGTGTGGGGCGTTGTGGGCGATATAAAATCTATTTTTTTGTCAATGAGGGCTACCTTGACGCAAGCAGTGTCAAAGATTGTTCCTGCGCATGAAGTTGAGGACATTGTACAGGAAACCTACGTAAAGCTGTGTTTAGTGAAGAATCCTAATCTTATAAAGCACCCTAAGTCCTATTTGTATAAGATGGCTCAAAATCTCGCCCGGGATCATGTCAAGACGGCTTCATATCGATTATCCGACCCGTTAGAGAGTATTGACGAAGCGTGGATTGATCAGGGTGATGAGGTTTATCGTCTTGCGGTATCTAGCGAAGAGTTTCGCCAATTTTGTGAGGCTGTTAGGCAGCTACCCTTGCAGTGTCGCCGAGCTTTTGTATTAAAAAAGGTTTATGGCTATTCGCAAAAAGATATAGCCAAAGAATTGAAAATATCCGAGAGTACTGTTGAAAAGCACGTAGCACTTGGACTGCGACGCTGCGCAGGAAAAATGCACAGTAAAGAATCCGGTGGACGACTAAAGAGAGCGCATTAAATTTATGAAAAACACTTGTGTGATTCCGATTCGGGACAATGATTTGGAGGAAGAGGCGAGCCTTTGGGTTGTAAAGATGGAACGAGGATTAAGTGCGGAAGACGAGGATGCCTTGAGGGCATGGCTTTCGCTATCAGTCAAGCATCATCGGTATTTCTTACATTACGCGGAAGCTTGGGGGAAAACCGAAGCTTTATCTTCGCTGGCGGATTTATTTCCGCGAGTGAAGTCCGAGCCTCCCCGACATGCGCGCAGATGGTCGTGGGAGTCTGTTTTGGGAAGCGTTGCCGTATCGATAATGTTCTTATTAATTCTCCCGTTAGACCAGACTCCGTCAAATCTCCCTGTGGTAAGTTATGAGACAGCGGTGGGCGGCCTGTCTAATGTTGTGTTGAGCGATGGATCAGTCCTGACCCTGAACACTAACACTCAGGTCGATGTCGCCATGGGGCCTAAATTACGGCGTTTGATTTTACGTGCGGGTGAGATAAATCTTGACGTAGCAAAAGATCCTTCTCGACCTCTCCAAGTGGTTGTAGGTGAAACTGTTTTTGAGGCAGTGGGGACACAGTTTAATATCAAAATCGATCAGACGAAGCATATTGAGCTTTTGGTCACAGAGGGTCTTGTCCGCGTTGGAGTCTCACCGAAAGACGTGATGTCTTCTAAATCTATCGGAGGTCAAAGGCCGCAAGATTTACTTTTAGGGCAAGGGGAAAAAGTAACGGTAAAAGGTGGCACGCGTGTTCTGGAAACGTTGCCCGAGAGTGATATTGAAGTCGAATTGTCTTGGAAGGAAGGTAATTTAATTTTTAAAGGTGAGCCTTTAGGAGAGGCTATCACTGAAGTCAGTCGTTATACCTCGGTCGAATTTGTTGTTGTCGATGACGACCTAAAGACAATTCAGATTGCCGGTCTTTTTAAATCGGGGGATGTCGCCGGATTTCTCTCCGCCCTTGAAGCTAATTTTGGTGTCCGGCATGAACGGCACGGAAACAAGACATATTTAACAGCCCCCCAAAAGTAACGGTTAGATAAAATCATGATGTTATGGCGGATTTCTTTTTCAGGGTCGTCTTTTAATCGGGCTTGGTTGTCGCGCGTCATACTGCTCTCTTGGATTTTTATTTGTTGTACGGTCGGAGCGCAGACTGATGACAAGAGATATCACATTCAGATAATGGCCGATAGTGCGGACCGAGCCCTGATTGAACTTGCAACTCAAATCGACCGCACCTTGATTTTTTCGTTTAACGATACTAAAGGCGTTCAAACAAGGCCGGTAATAGGGAAATTCACGCTAGCTGATACCTTGCAGCAACTGTTAGCCGGCACCTCGCTTGCATTTTCAATTAAAAGTGATGGCGCAATACGCGTTATTCGTAATTCAAAATCAGGGGAAATAAATAATATGAAAAAAAATAATACATGGTTTGGCTTTATTGGGAGCTTGTTAGCTGGATTAACAGCCTTACCGGCTCATAGTGATGAAGTGCAACCTACGATGGCTAAGAGTGGTGCGATCGAAGAAGTGATTGTAACAGCAACCCGGCGTGAGACCTCGGCCCGAAAGACGCCAATTTCAATTTCTGCCTTCAATGATGAAACCCTCGGCAACCAGGGTATTGAGAGCTTCGAGGGCGTTGTGCGGCAATCCCCTGGTGTCACGTTCACGGGTGTCGGCAGTTCAGGTCGTTTTGTGGTTCGGGGAGTTCAAACCTCAAGCACCTCAAGCAGTGATGGAGAGCAGCGGCAGGTTGCGGTGTATTACGATGATGTGCCTGTTAGTTCATTTTCTGTAATTACGCCGAATTTGAGATTATTTGACATAGAGCGAGTTGAGGTTTTGCGCGGACCTCAGGGCACTAGCTTTGGTTCAGGTTCGTTGTCGGGTGCAGTTCGAGTGGTGACAAAAAAGGCGGACCTCTCCGACTTTGACGCCGCTGTAAGGATGGATTATGCGAATGTCGATGAGGGTGGTACACGCCAACGTCTGAGTGGGATGATTAATACCCCAATTACTGACCAACTGGCAGTTCGAGCCGTAATCTATGATCGCGATGAGGGTGGGTTCATCGATAATCAGGGAACCTTTGGCGCACCTCTGATAAACGATTCCAACGACTCACAGGATCGGGGTTATCGCTTTTCCGGGGTGTGGGAGCCGTTCGATACATTCAAAGTAACCTTGGCTCACAGTTTCGATGAGCAATTTACTGGTTCTTTCACCCAGGCTCAAAATTTTGGTTTGGGCGTAGGGCAGCGAGCGACCTTCTTCCCTGAATATTTGGATGTGGAATTGGATATTACCAGTGTTAATGTCGAATATGATTTGGGTTGGGCGGTTGCAACGCACAACACAAGCGTGTCGTCCCAGCTAACTGATTGGGATCTTGATTTGGATGCTATTTTTGGTTCCGCGTTAGCATTCGGGTATGGAGAGACGTTAGATCATGACACCACAATCCACGAATTACGTTTAATATCATCGAGTGACTCATCCCTAGCTTGGTTAGCAGGGGTCTATTCATTCGATCTGGATGCTGACGCCACTGGTGCCCAGTTTGTTGATCCAGATGTGCTTGCCTTGTTTGGCGTTGATTCCAGCGTTATTCCCAAAGATCGAGCATGGGGGGTGACAGCTGGTACTGTTAATCGACGCGTTACTAATGAAGAGCTTGCGGTTTATGGGGAGCTGTCGTGGCCTTTTTCGGATGCAATAACAGTTAAAGTGGGCGGGCGCTACTCCCAATACAGCTACACTCGCGTAAATCAAGAGAATTACGTTTCTAATGTTTTAGACTTGGCTTTTTCAGGCGGCGGTTTAGCTGCGACGTCTCCAGTTCTAGATGAAGAGTACACAACGGGTGATAAAAGTGAATCCATATTTAATGCATCTGTGCAGTGGATGCTGAATGAACAAGAAATGTTATATGCGTCTGTTTCCGAGGGTTTTAGAAGGGCGCATCCAAATTCTGTAATCACCAATATTGTGGATTCCACCGATCCAAGTTTCGTGCCGGTAATTGCCGATGCTGATACGCTTTGGAATTATGAGCTAGGGTATAAAGCATTAATGTTGGACGATCGGTTTTCTTTAAACGCCGCGGTTTATAGGATTGAATGGGCTGACGCTCAGGTGTCTGCGAGTCGACAGTCAGATGCGGCACCTTATACTACCAATGCGGGTGACATCGAAGCTCACGGTATTGAATTAGATATGAATTATTTGATTTCTGATGCCCTTGAGATGGGCGGTAGCATTAGTGTTTCCAAGTCTGAGGTCGTATCGATCGACGAACTTTCATCACTTGCCTCGGGCTTGACGGAAGGTGCAAGTTTAGTGGGTTCCGATACCCAGATATCTGCATTTGCGGAGTACCGTATTTGGGCGCAAGGCGATGCCTCAATAAATACCCGCATTGATGCACAATATTTTTCAGATTACAACAATGGACCTAAAAATATACCTGGTGTGGGTGTTCCAAATCCTCGTTTCATAAGGACGGATGCGATAACAAATATTAATTTCCAAGTAGGCTACGAGAACAGGCATTGGGGGCTTTACCTTTACGCTGAGAATGTGACGTCAAACGATGACCGAGTCTGGCAAAACCCAGCTCCGTTCTCTGATAATAATATCGTGACACTCAATCCACGAACAATTGGTTTAAGACTTGATTATCAGCTTTAATTTTGAGTTTTGCCTGATTAGTCGAGTAATTTCACTATCAATCCTCGGATAATAAAGAGCTTTCATGAACATAAATTTGAATTCACTTGGTTGTGTCGAAGGCGCGCTAGCTGATGGGGTATATCAATTCTTGGGCTTGCCCTACGCTGAGGCGGTAACAAATGAACGTAGGTTTTTACCGCCTATTCCGAAGCGCCCTTGGCGGGGTGTTTTAGTAGCAGATCATTTTGGCGCGATTTGTTCACAAAAGATGATGCCAGGGTTATTTGAATGGGTATCCCCCGATCCGGCTACGGCGGGTCAGGATTGTTTGAACTTAAATGTATGGACGCCAGACCCTAAGGGCTCCTTGCCGGTAATGGTATGGATTCATGGTGGTGCATTTTATTCGGGATCTGGTGGTGAAGATGTCTACGAGGGAATAGAGTTCGCTAAAAGCGGCGTGGTATGTGTCACTATTAATTATCGCTTAGGTGCGCAAGGCTTTTTGGATTTGAGTGCATTTGGGGGTGATTATGAATCCTCAGGCTGCGTTGGAATCATGGATCAAGTCTGTGCATTGGAATGGGTGAGAGATCACATAGCCCAGTTTGGGGGAGACCCGAATCGAGTGACGATAGCGGGCGAGTCGGCTGGCGGCATGTCAGTGAGTACTCTGATGGCGACGCCTAGTGCTAAAGGTTTATTCCAACAAGCGATTGTCCAAAGTGGCGCGGCCAACAACACCCTGTCTAAAGAACTCTCGGGTATTATTACCCGAGAGCTTTTTTCAAAACTCGGTATTCATGAACCGCCGGACCTTGACGCGATCAGTGACGGAGTTCTGTTAGAGGCGCAAGTGGAGTTAATGACAGAGATTGAGGAAAGCCAAGATGAAGAGCGATTCGGCTTGATGGTAGGCAACCCAATGCCCTTTCAGCCCGTACATGGTTGCCCGTTTCTACCCGATCCTCCTATCGTTGCGATTTCGAAAGGCTCTGCGAAAGCGGTGGCTTTATTGCAAGGCATTACACGCCACGAGGCGCCCATCTTTTCTTTTCATGAGATGGCTGATTTTTTGACAGATGAACTCGCTTGGCTGTCCTGTGTACCAATCGTACATGCGAGCGGATTAGATGAAGGCAGTATCCGTAAATACTATCTAGGACGGGATGGTCATCCGCTGACTAAGGCGGGCGCCCTTGTATCCGATTTTATGTTTGCGATTCCAACTCTGGAAATGCTCAATGCGCAGACTCAAAACAATCCAAACACGTGGGCTTATCGTTTTGATTGGGAGAATCCGGGTTTTAATGGATTATTACAAGCGCATCATTTCATCGAAATCCCTTTTGTTTTTAATACTCTGGCGACAACTTCAGCTAAAAAGTTTGGTATTAATCAAGCACCTAAGAGCTTGGCAGATGTAACTCACAAAGCTTGGGTCGCATTCATTACCCATGGTGACCCGAATCATCCAGAATTGTCCGATTGGCAACGATGGCAAGGGCCTAACTCCCGACACTGTATGACCTTTAATGAAAATTGTCAGATGGATACTTTAGTGGATGATCGTACACTCAGTGTTTGGGGGCTACACTAGATCCTATTTATTGCAGCGCGTGCAGTAGAGGCTATCGACTTTATGATTGCTCGTACCTTAACTTTTGTATTTTAGAGGCTAAATCTTGAGTAATCGAGAGCTATACCTTGAGTGGTGGAATAATTGGCGGAGTCTTGAGGACTTTGCGACATATTTTTCGCTGCATCAAAATTTTGCGCGACAACTTATTAACAGTGAAGAGCTTCAGAGATCATCAATATTAAATAGGGATAACTTGCCTCAAAGGGTGTTGGTAAGCGTACAGCCTATGCCGGAAATTGTAAGAGCACCGCTAAAAAAGACATAGCCTTTTTAGTAGAGAAAGCTGTTTCAAAAAAAATGCCAATAGTGGAGTTTCCTAAAGAGCTTCATAAGAGAAATTCTTGGTGGTTCCACCGAGGATGTTGACTGGGAGCGCGCGGGGAGTGAAAATCCTAGGGGGCGTGTGGGTACGGCGGAAGACATAGCCGGTCTGGCTATTTATCTCTGCTCGCGAGCGGGAGCCTACGTGGTGGGGGAAACCATTTGTTGTGATGGTGGTTCAGTAAATACAGTATGAGGAGAAAGGAATTGAGTTTGGCCAGCGCCATTGGCGCGGGATGCTATTTGCACTGCTGAGGCCTGTGCTATTTTCGATTTTTAGGCGAATCTATTTATATCGAGAGACCATCTGTGGCTAGAATATTGTGTTTATTAAGTAACACAAGAAGTAACACAGTGGGATTTTAAATGTTAATACTCCGTTACTAATCAATAGCTTACAGGCTAAGTACAGTTCCCGCCGCCTCCACCAAACAAGTGATCTAGGAGTCACTTCGCAAAACTAAGTACCTAGTAAATACCCATACAGGCCAGTATATCTGGTCATGTATGGGTCTTTTAAGTTCTATCACTA
>Ga0228669_1000755_pt1 | contig 15389 bp, 19 predicted proteins | sample 84DmetaG_FD_182700 | JGI IMG/M metagenome (GOLD analysis project Ga0228669, IMG submission 182700) | Seawater microbial communities from Monterey Bay, California, United States - 84D | ecosystem: Environmental > Aquatic > Marine > Coastal | place: USA: California | collected 2016-10-11 | reverse complement strand
AAGATGAAAAACACAGTAAAAATAATAGACGAAAAAATTCAAGGTAAGGCACTTGTAACGGAGAAAAAAACTGAAAACTCAAAAAAACTTTTCATAGGATGTTATGGGTGTTAAAACAGTACTGATAATCAACTACTTAACTAATATATAAAATATAATCCCCCCAACTTCCCCCCATCTATTATAAATTTCTTATCTTTGATTTCATCAGAGGTACAAATATGGAATCAAAGAAGCTAAAAGAACTTTATGGATGGAATGAAACTTTAGAAAAATTCTCTATTTCAACCAACCCAAAATTAAAAAAAGAATTTCCAGGCTCTTTTAGAATAAAAAAACATAAAGAAAAATTATTTTGGTATTACAGATTATCAAATGGAGTTAAGGGGAGAGATAAATACCTTTGTTCAGTTGAACCTAAAGATTTAGAACCAAACCAAACATCTTTTGAATACGCTTTAGGAATTTTGAATGAAAAACTTCATTCTAATTTTGTAATGGGTATAAGAAATAAATCATACCTCCACACCTATATAACCCCATACAAAGAGAATATAGATGGAGATAGACATCTTACCTCATCAGTAAAATCTGGAAGAAGAAATACTATTGATAGATTTGGAAGTTGGAGTAAAAATGAAGGAGTAAGATTGAATATTGTTCCAACCAATGAAATGAAAAATGTGTTTTTGAAATACATTAAATTTTTAGAAAATAAAGGTTTACAAAAATCATCCATAAAGGCTCAATTACAAATCGTAAGATATTTTTTGAATTGGTTATGTGAGGATAAACTTTTGGATGGAGCTGAATTATTTCCATCTCATCCAATATCTGTAAACCTCCAGAACGAATTATTAAAAAAACATATAACTACAATTCCGAGGGAAATAAAATCTTTTAAGAATTCTTATTACACTAAAGGGTATGAAATGTGTAATAAGAAACTTAGAGGAATATGGCAAGGATATTGTGAGAACAATGGAAAATTAGATAGAATTAAGGATAAGAATGGTAAAATAAATCAACCTCCACACATGATAGGTAGGGATATAGTTTATTTCATATCCTACCTACAAATCAGAATGGGATTCAGATTATCAGAAGTATTTTACTCATATCGAAATCGAGATGTTTATAATGATTTTCACATTCCAAACTATCCAAATGAGATGGCTAGTTTTTGGGAGAAATCTGAAGATGGATGGATAATCCACATAAAGAAATCTAAGAATAAAGATAGAAGTGTTCCATTCACAGATACGATTAGAAGTTGGGTAATACCCCCATCAGAAGAACTACTAAAAGTTTCAGAATGTGTTTTTGACAAAAAAGGTAAGCCACTTTATTGGGATACTCCATTTGTTGATGTATGTATGGAATTATTTCCTAACTCATATTATTTATTTCCATCACCTAACCATAAAGAATCACCAAACTCAAAAAGAAGTAAAACTTATTACATGAATGAGTTTAAGATTGAGATGGTATTGAAAAATGGATGGGATAAGTTTGGAATTAATTCATCTCACGATTTAAGGAGGTTCTTTGTTTCTCACTCAATCACCAATACTGAACTATCACCTTTTCAGATTTCACAGATTACAGGCCATAATATTGGAACGATGGAGAAATTTTATATTAGAGATAATATGAAAGAAAAGTTCAATCACTTCAAAAAAATATCTCAAAAAGATTTATTGAAAGTAAAATTATAATAGTTTGGATAATCGGATATCCAAATATCCAACCTATTTAGATTTTAGTTCAACATACTCAAACCAACTTATAGAAGGTTCTTTCTGAATTTGTTTCACATAATTTTCACCTTGAATCTTTTCAAATTCTTTTCTTAACTCTTTTCTTCTTTGTTTATTCATTACGCTACTTTTTGTTGAGGTTGTAAATTCTTTTTAATCTTAGTGATTGTGTTTAATGAGATATCACACAACTTTGAAACCTCAACACCTTTCATTCCCTTCTCTAAGTATTCAACGGCCTTAGAGTGTTTAGAAAGGAATTTAAGAGTAGATTCCTTAGTGTTTTGTTTTCTACCACTATATTTCTCAGGTGATATCTTCTGAGTGATTCTTATCCCTTCCATTTGTCGAGTTTTAATCATAGATTTCTCAAATGAACTCATTGTACTTAGGATATTTAGTAATAATTCTGAGAAGTAATCTTTTTCACCTGATTCAGTTAAGTTTTGGAAGTTGGGATTTCTACAAACAACTCTTACACCTTTCTCAGTTAATTCCTTCCAAACTGATAATACTGAAAGAGTATCTCTTCCAAGCCTATCGATAGAGTGAACCTCAATATGTTTGATAGTTCCGTTATCAACTAATTTTTTCAACTTTGATGCTTGTGGTCTTTCCCACAGAGGAATCAATCCACTACATTTATCCACAACCACTTTTTGAAATCCTTCTACATTCTGAATTTGTCTCAATTCACTCTGTTCTTCTGTTGAAACTCTGGAAATAAATACTTTCATAATTCGTAATTTAAGGGTTATTGGTTTTATACCCTAAATATACGAAAATATATCTATATATACAACTATATTGGGGTTAAATTCACAAAATGAGAATAGTAAAATGAAGTATATCCTAAAATTGGGAATTTTAAGAGGGAGGTTTCTTGTAAAAGGTTAAAAAAACTTTTTCCTTAAATATCAAGTCTCACTCATTAATATCGTGGTCAAAATTTTTCACCATAGGAAAATGATATACTAATAAAAAACCCCCATCAGATTATGAGAATTTTGTAATTGATTCTAACTGATGAGGGTAATTTATAATATTAAGTTTAATTTTAATATAACTCAATTAAGGGATGAGTTCAACCTAATTTTCACTTCATACGCATTGGTTTTAATTGTTAAACATTTTGATTAAACTATTCTTTTTCCGATTACATCTTTTCCGTAGTATTCATTAACTAAAGTTTGTCTTATTCTACCTCCATTTTTGAATTCTATCGTAGGAAACTTATAATCAGTATTAGATTTGTTTTCTCTCCATACTAATTCATAATCTCCATTTTTACAATCTTTCAAATTATCTCTATATTGATTTAAGTCATCTTCATAATTCTCAATTAGTTCTTTTTGAGTATTTCTCTTTGATTCAACATTTTTGTAAAATGTAGTGAACGGATTAACAAATTGAAGTTGTTTATCATAAAACTCTAATTTTATTTTGAAATATTTTATCCAAGACGAATATTCTTTAATATTTTGAATAGTTACCCCCATTGGGTTATTAGCGAAATATTTGTTTTCTCCATTTGTATCCTCATAAAGAATACCATATTTAAGAATCTCTTCATCACTAAATGAGTTTAGTAAAGAATTAACGGATTCAAACCCATTCAGAGATTTCTTTACATCTAGTCTAAATCCATCAGGTATAAATTCATATTCTCTCTGAACATCTTTGAAAGTTTTTGTAAGAATTTTAATTGGTTGAAATTGACACTTTGCATTTTTTCTAATGAAAAATTCATTTTCACCTACCTCAGAATCTTGTGTTAACCTATCACCCAAATCTTGTTCATTATATTTTGATTTGAACAAAACATCATCAAAGTTGAATACGGATGAAACTAAGTTGTAATCTTTTCCATCATACAAAGGATTAATCGAAAATCTTTTCCATATATCTGCTTTATCAGACCAACTCGGATTTTGATTTTCATTAGATTCTAATATTCGATTATATTCTTCATTATCCATTAATCTGAGAGAGTTTTGAAATTGATTTTTCGTTTTATCCCAATTATATAATGATTGAAATTCACTAATCCAATCATAGTATTCATCAAACCACTTTTCGTATTTATTTCCAACAACTGAGTATGGGTAAAAAATTGTTTGTCCATATGAAGACCAAAAAGTTCTATTTTTATTCTTCTTATCAAAACTTATTGAATCGTAAAACTTTTTTAATTTATCTTTATTAGATAAAAGAAAATCTATTTGTTGATTGGATAATTTTTGAACTTGTGATTCTAATTCTAACTTATTTTTTTGTTTAGATTTTCCTTGAGTTATCAATCTAATTTCCTTATCAATTTTACCCATTGCATCAATCACTTTTTTGTTTGTGAATAACTCATATCGTTTATTGAGTAGAAACTCATTGTTTGTTTTGAAAAACCCCTTTTTATTATAAGGTGGAATTGATTTTATATTCTTATTACTTCTTTTTTTATTGTATTTAATTTTATTCATAATTTTTATTTTGTGAATTCCGTTATGGGAATTCGTTGTTTTTAATTTTTATTTTGTGTTTTGAATTCAGTATGTTTTTCACCTTGTGATTTTCACCGAATTCGAATCGATGGGCATGAGATTGTTGATGGTCTCTCATCGAGTATTCGAAATATTTTGTTATTGTATTTTTCATCTTTTTATTATCATTTTAATTATCAATCCTTATTACATTACCTAAACTAATACAGGAAAAAACTGAAATCTATTTTTTTGTTTTGTGCAGGTAATTTTAATTTTATCCATCTATATATTTGTTATTTGTTAGTTCTCTTAACTCACTTAACCAAAACCTTTGTTCATAATAGTTATCGGATTCGTTCATCATCTTTTTACACTTTTTAATACGATTCTTAATTTCTTCCTCAACCTTATATTTTTGATATTTTTCAAACACATCATCATAACAATCATATGCGTATCCAAAAATTTCATTTCTCAAATCTTTATATTCATCATAACACTCATCCCATTCGGGTTCTATGTTATCTTCAAGTTCTTCCCAAAATTCATCAGGATTATATAGTATCACCTCAAGAGCATCAGATGGAAACCCCACCATATCATCACCCTTTTCCATTAAATTCCACACACTCAATTCAATAATTTCTTTTAATTCTTTTTTCATTTTTGTTATCATTTTAATTATCAATCCTTATTACATTACCTAAACTAATACACGAAAAAACTGTAATCTATTTTTTTGTTTTGTGCAGGTAATTTTGATTATAAATCACTAAATTGCACTTATGAAAGAAGAAGATTGGAAACTTAAATTTTTAGGAGATAATTGGAAGTTCCTGCCTGAAAAGGAATGGAAAGAGAAAAGTGATTATGATAAACTCCTTTATAATATTCGTAGAAAAAATGGTAAGATTGAAAGATTAAAAAAGGAGATTAGTGATGAAAAAGTTTTACTGAGAGATTTGAAGAAACTACGAACTAAAGATTTCAAAAGATTAGTTAAACATCATAAAAAGTTTTCCCCTTCGTTCTCCTACTCATTAAACTTTGGAGGTAAATATGTTGAATATAAGAGTGGAAATTATGCTGAAACAAACGGAAACAACCAATGGGAATTAAATTTGAGAGTTGGTGGAAAAAGAAAGTATATCTACATAGGAACAATTAGTTTAGTAAGTCTTCATTTGGATTTATTAGAAAACAAAACCTCAGATTATTATCTCACCCCCAAAGGGAAACGATATTCTAAATCGGAAGAATCAGAGGGATATTATCAAAGAATGAAACCTAATTATGATGAAGAACAAAGAAAAGTGATTAAATCTAAATTAGAATTCTATCTAAATGAACCGATTAAAAACTTAATGATTGATTTTATAAATAAAGATGGAAACCTCAACTCATTTCACAAGAAAAAAATCAAAGGATTAGATATACTTTTTGAACTATTCAAATCAACTTCACACTACACACCTCCTCTTCAACTAAAACCCAAAAAGAAAGGGAAAAGATTAGGGAAATTAATTTTTGGAAAAGGGAGTTGGTAGAAACTTGCAATTCCATTCTCAAATTCCTATTTTGCACGAACTATGATTATTCAAACTTCAGAAATACATCCTCATCCAAAAAACTCAGAGATATATGATTTGAGCAATATTGATGATTTAGTTGAATCCATTAAAGAGGTTGGATTATTACAACCAATAATCATCAACAAACACAATCAAATCCTAAGTGGTCACCGAAGATTCGAATCCATAAAAAGATTAGGATTGAAAGAAGTTGAGGTTGAGGTTAAAGATGTTAATGAGGAGGAGGTTGATTTATTTTTAGTTCACTTCAACAAACAAAGAATAAAATCTAATAAAGAGATTTTATCTGAATATGATATTTTAGAAAATCATTTCGATAATAAGCAAGGATTAAGAACTGATTTAACTTCTGTTCCACGGAACATAAGTTATAGTAAAAGAGGTGAAATATCCTCTCAAATAGGTGTTTCTTCCTCTTCCTTAGGAAAACTATTGTTCATTAGAAAACATAACTCAGAACTCATTAAAATGATTGATAATGGGGTTCTAACCATCCGCCAATCCTACTTACAAACCCAAAGAGAGGTAAATGAAAAAGAAAGTAGGAAAAAAGTTGAAAAATCTGATATTAAAATAAATAAGTGGAGGTTTTATCAAAAATCTTCTCATAAAATGGATGAGATAAGTGAGGGAGAAGTTCAAACCATATTTACATCACCACCATATTGGAATAAAAGATTATATGTTGATGGAGGAGGTTTGGGAAATGAAAAAACCTCAGAAGAATTTGTAGTTAACCTTTCAGAACATTTGAGGGATTGTAAAAGAGTATTGAATGATAAGGGAAGTTTCTTTCTGAATTTAGGAGATACATTTCTAAATGGTGATTTACAAAACATTCCTCATCGTGTAATTACTAAATTAAAGGATGATGGGTGGATTCTAAGAAACTCAATTATATGGATGAAAACAAATCCCAAACCAAGCAGTTCAAAATCTAATCTCACACCCTCTTACGAATTTATATTTCATTTGGTTAAGAGTAAAGATTATCTATACAATAGAACTCCAACGAAACTTAAATCTGAAGGAAAAATATCTCTACCTCCTCGACATCGTAATTCAGATGGAAGTTATTCGAAATCAATCTCACCATATCTTCCAAAATCTGATGGTAAAAATATGGGAGATTATTGGGATGAGGAAGTAGTTAAAACGGCAGTTGCAAACCAAAGTTTAGGAATTAAAGGAGAACACCCCGCACCATTTCCTAAACAAATAATTACTCTTCCAATATTACAAACATCTGAGATAGGTGATTCAATTCTTGACCCATTTTGTGGAAGTGGAAATGTTGGGAAAGTATGTGATGTATTAGAAAGAAACTTTATTGGGTATGATTTGAAGGAATATTAATGATTTACTTTAATTAATTAAATTTTTTCTTTAAGTTTACTAAAATTGTTATCTATGAAATACAATAGATTAAAAGAGTGTTTAGTGAAGAGGGATATATCACAAAAATGGTTATCTGAAAAACTATCAGTTTCAACAGTTACAGTAAATATGTGGTGTAAAAATAAATCACAACCACCTTTAAAAAAGATATATGAAATATCTGAAGTTTTAAATATTAAACCATCAGAACTAATAAATGAATAACCAAATAAAATCAAAAGAAAGAGTAACCGAACACGGTGAAGTTTATACTTCTGAAAGAGAAGTGAACAACATGTTAGATTTGGTTAAACAAGAAACAGTGAGATTGGATTCTCGTTTTCTTGAACCAGCGTGTGGTGATGGAAACTTTCTTATTAAAGTATTAGAGAGAAAGTTGGATGTACTTCTTTCTCGATATAAGAAGAACCAATTTGAGTTTGAAAAAAACTCTGTTGTTGTAATCTCCTCGATTTATGGTATAGATATTCTCAAGGATAATGTTGAAGAGACACAAAACAGATTATTCAATTATTATAAAAGTGTTTATTCCAAAACATTCAAGGGTTTGGTAAACGAAGAAATCCTTTTAACTATAAAATATATTCTGAGTAAAAACATTATACATGGGGACGCTTTATCACTTATAAAAATAGATTCTGATGAACCAGTAACCTTTTGTGAGTGGAGTTTGGTGAACAATTCCATAAAAAGAAGAGATTTCACATTTGAACATTTACTTCAAAATTCACCGTTGGAAGGACCAAATCTATTTTCTGATTTAGGAGAAGATGTGTTCATCCCAACACCAACTAAAGAATACCCATTAACACATTACTTAAAACTCTCAGAATTATGTTGAAACAAGTATATAATCCTGATGTTCTCACATGTATCGCTAATTTGAGTAGTGATGAAGTATTTACACCTCCTTCGGTTGTAAATCAAATGTTAGATACACTCCCCAAAGAATTGTGGAGTGATGAAAAAGTTACCTTCCTTGACCCTGTTTCAAAATCAGGTGTATTCCTTCGTGAAATCACTAAACGATTGATTGATGGATTGGAAAGTAAGATTCCTAATCTTGAAGAAAGAATAGAACATATCCTTCGTAATCAAGTTTTCGGAATCGGAATCACAGAACTTACCTCACTAATCTCTCGTAGAAGTTTGTATTGTTCAAAATACGCTAATGGAGAATATTCTATTGTTCAATTTGATGATGAACAAGGAAACCTAAAATACTTTGAAACTGAACACACATGGAAAAGTGGGAGTTGTAAGTATTGTGGTGTAAGTAAAGAAGTATATGATAGAGGAAATGAGTTAGAAAATTATGCTTATTCATTCATTCACTCCGAAAACCCTGAAAAATTATTAAATATGAAATTCGATGTAATCGTTGGAAATCCACCATATCAACTAGAAACTGGAGGAACTCAGAGACAAGCTAAACCGATATATCAAAAATTTATCGATACCTCCATAAAACTCAATCCGAGATATATAGTTAAAATAATACCCTCGAGATGGTTCAGTGGGGGTATGGGATTGAAAAATTTTAGAGAAAAAATGATTAATGATAAAAGATTAAAAAAGATTTTTGATTTTGAAAACTCTTCAGATATTTTTCCTGGGGTGGATATTGCTGGAGGGGTTTGTTATTTTTTATGGGATAAAAACCATTCGGGTAAGTGTGAATTTAACAGTGTTAATAAAGATGAAACAACAACAGTATTTCGATACCTAAATAAGTTTGATATTTTAATAAGAAACTCAAAATCTATTCCCATAATTGAAAAGATTCAGGAGAAGTTTAAATTGTTTCTTACAGAAAAAGTGTCCTCAACTAAACCCTTTGGTATTTCAACAAACTACAAATCTAAAAATGAAGGGTTTAGGTGTTTTTTTAAAAAGAGTGTAGGAATGGGGTTTGTTAGTAGAGAGGATTTAGTTGATAAACATAAAATTTTACAAAAATGGAAGGTAGTAGTACCAGAAGCTCCAATCGCTGGACAGACAGATTTTTCCAAACCAATTAAATTCTATCACAATCAAAATGTTTTTATTTTAAAACCTGGTGTCTGTTGTTCAGAATCGTGGATTGTATTAAACTCATTTGATACTGAAAATGAAGCAAAGTTTTTTAAAACATATGTTTTTACTAAAATCTTTAGATTTTTAGTTTTACAAACAGTAATCTCCCAACATGTTAATAGAAAAAACTTCAGTTTTGTGCCTGATTTAGAATCTTATTCAATTGAATATTCCGACAAAATTTTGATTGAGTTGATGGGTATTACAAATTCCGAATGGGATTATATCAACTCAAGAATTCAAGAACCTTTTATATGAGTAAAGAATTCTTCCCACCTAAACCTGAGGTAAATCCAACCATATATGGATACACAGAACTTTCATCTGAGTATGAAGGTTTAATAAAAGTTGGATATACTGAGAGAACTACTTCAGAAAGAATGAAGGAACATTATCCTACTAAAGGACCTAGTGGTATAAAAAAATATAAAGTTCTTTTGGATGAATCTTCTATGAGAAATGATGGAACTCATTTTAAGGATTATGAAGTTCACAAAATTCTAAAACAAAGAGGATTTGATAGTGTTGGGGGTGAGTGGTTTAGAGTTAGTGTAGATGAATTAAAATCTATTATACTATCCTTAAAAGAAGGAACTACACTTGAATTAACAAGAACTAAAAACTTCAAACCTCGTCCTGAACAACAAGAAGCAATTAACAAAACATCCCAATACTTTAAGAATTATCAGAGACAAGAGGGTAAAATACCTCACTTCTTATGGAATTGTAAGATGAGGTTTGGTAAAACCTATACAACATATAAACTAGCCCAAGAAATGGGTTGGAGTAAGGTATTGGTTTTAACATTTAAACCTGCAGTAGAAAACTCATGGATTGATGATTTGTATTCACATGTTGATTTTGAAGGTTGGCAGTTTATCTCAAGAGGAAGTTCATCTTACGATGATATAGATAATTCTAAACCTTTCGTTTGTTTTGCATCTTTCCAAGATTTTTTAGGAAAAAATAAGTTAGGTGGTATTAAAGTAAAAAATGAGTGGGCACACCTAATTAATTGGGATTGTATTGTTCTTGATGAATATCACTATGGTTCATGGAGAGATACAGCGAAAGAACTTTACGAATCTGAAGATTCTAAAGATTTAAAAGAAGAAAAACTTAATGAAATGGAAAATTGGGATGAGAGTATTGTTCCTTTAACCACAAATGGATTTCTCTATCTAAGTGGTACACCATTTAGAGCAATTGAATCGGGTGAGTTTATTGAAGAACAAATCTTCAACTGGACTTACTCAGATGAACAAGAAGCGAAGGAAAATTGGGGAGGTGATAATAACCCCTATGAATCACTTCCAAGAATGGTAATGATGACATATCAACTACCTGAATCAATAACACACATAACTGATAAAGGAGAGTTTGATGAGTTTGACTTGAATGTTTTCTTTTCATCAGTTGGTGAATACGAAAACTCAAGATTTAAATATGAAAATGAAATTCAAAAATGGTTGAATTTAATTAGAGGTTCAGAGTTTGAAACCGTTTATGATAGTTTAAAATTAGGTGTTTCAAAACCAGTTCTTCCCTTTTCAGATGTAAGGTTATTAAATGTACTGAATCACACTTTTTGGTTTTTACCCTCTGTTTCATCTTGTTACGCTATGAAAAACTTGTTGGAACAACCTCAAAATGTATTTTTCCATGAATATGAAGTTTTAGTGGTAGCAGGAAAAAAAGTTGGTGTGGGAGTAAAATCACTTGAACCTGTTAGAGAAGGAATGGGAAATCCTCTTAAAACAAAATCAATCACTCTTTCATGTGGAAAGTTAACTACGGGAGTTACTGTAAAACCTTGGAGTGGGTTGTTTATGTTAAGAAATACAACATCACCTGAAACATATTTTCAAACAGCATTTAGAGTTCAATCACCATGGACAGTTTCAAGTTCAGATAAAAATTCACCAAACAAACAAGAAATACTAAAAAGAGAATGTTATGTTTTTGATTTTTCACCAAATAGAGCACTTAAATTAGTAATTGATTACAGTTGTAGATTAAATGTTGACGAATCAAATCCAGAATCTAAAGTAAATGAATTTATAAAATTCCTTCCTGTTCTTTGTTTTGATGGAAGTTCAATGAGACAAATAAATTCACAAGAGGTTTTGGATTTTGGGATGGTTGGAACTTCAGGTTCTCAATTAGCGAAGAAATTCGAAAGTACTCGTTTAGTTCATGTAGATGATATTACCCTTAAACGATTGATGGAAAATAAGAATGCAATGGATGTTTTGATGAAAATCGAAGGGTTTAGAAACCTTAATTCAGATTTAGAGAAGATTATCAACAAATCCGAACAAATAAAAAAACTAAGGAAAGAACCATCAGAAGAGGACGATACAAAGAAAAAAAAGAAAGAAATTTCTCAGGAAGAAAAAGAACAAAGAAGTTTAAGGAAACAAATTCAAGAAAAACTACAAAAATTTGCTACAAGAATTCCTGTTTTTATGTATTTAACTGATTATAGAGAAAGAACTCTTAAAGATGTAATAACTCAATTAGAACCAGGTTTGTTTAAAAAAGTAACAGGATTATCAGTAAGTGATTTTGAGTTATTATTGAGTATTGGATTGTTTAATTCAACACTTATGAATTCAGCTGTTTTTTCATTTAAACGATACGAAGATGCTTCTCTATCATATTCAGGAATTACAAAACACAAACCAACTGAAATAGGGTTATTTGATACGGTTATTAGTTCAGTGGAATACAAAGGAGAATAATAAAATAAAAGTATTATTACGGCACATTTTTTGAATTATTTTAAATGTGAGGTTACTGATAATCTATATTATCTTTTTTATTTCCTGTGATAAAAAGAATTGTGACTTAAACTACTATCCCAGTCCTCCCTATGGTAATCCTGATGATACAATACATTCAGATAATTCCGTAAGATACTTATACGTATGTTACACTTCAAACTTTAATAGGGTAGTTACTTACGAAATTGTTGGAGAATGTTGGGAAATGTATATTGATGAGGATTACAATTCTAATTGTAATTAGAAACCATAAAACATTTAGTGAAATTTTGTTCTAATTTTAGTAAGTAAGGGTGTAAATGATTACTTATCTCTTAAATCCTAAATCCTCTTTTATTTTTCTACTGATTTCATCAATCTTTCTAAATAAATCCATTGTTTCCTCACATAGTTCAAAGGAGTAATTATCTATGTTGTGAAAACTCATATGAATTAGTGTGTTACGAGAACCAGAAATCCAAAGTGCTTTATTTTTCTTTTTATTGTTTATGTATTTTTTTTGTTGAATGAAATCCAATTTGGTTTTAATATCAACCCCAATTATATCACTTTGAGTTGGTTTTTTTTCCATATCAAAGTTTTTGTCATTTTCATACCATTTCAACAACAAATAACAAATATTTAATCTTTCTTCATAAAGGGTTGTTGATAGAATGAATGATACAATATAGTTTTCCTCTTCTAAACTTTTTTGGTATTGGTTGATTGCATTTTTATAGTTTTTTCTCAGAGTTTCACCATCTAGTTCTGAACGAGTTTTCCAATCTGTGAATCTTATATCCATATTCTTTGTTTTATTTGGTTGAATTGAAAGATAAAATCGTTTTGGATGTGTGTGTTGATATTAAAAACAAACCCCTTAAAACCTCTCTAAATCGTTCTGAGAATTCAACATAATTGAATGAAAAGTAAAGTTAAGAAAAATAAATTTCAAGTTTTTTGTTGTTTGGTGAAAGTTGATGATACTTATATATAGAAAGTGATGATTACGAATGTTGGTTTAAGTAATCGTTTGAACTTTATTAAGGGGTATGGAGGATTGACAACTTTAATCCATATCAGTAATAAAATTAAACCATAGGAAACCGAAATAACCTTTCGTTGAGATACGATAAACTTGGAGTTGGCTCCCATCATAAGGGAATGGGATGAGTGAGAATATATTGAATAACCACTATTGTAATACCTCATTGGAAAGTATTACATAATTGAACTTATCACAAAAGGAATATGAAAATATCCCTATAAGTTGGATTGTATCCCTTTTGGAAAATAATATTAATTATAAGAGTTAAATAATTATAATAAAAAGTATAAACCTCTTATTAAAAACAAAACAAATGAGAAAAGAAACAATTGAATCAATAGATGTAAAACAACTAGCAAATGATGTTATCAAATATGGAATATTAGAAACAAAAGAATCAAAAGAATTAACCAATTGGATAATGAATAGAAATACATCAAGATGAAACAAAAACAAATTCCTGAAGAATATAGAAATCAATTCAAATCCTTTGTGGATTTCAAAGATTTTATGTTGGAAAGAGCAAAAAACCAATTAACAACGGCATTTGATAAAATAGATATAGATGAAATTAAGAATCGGAAAGAAAACATTAAAACAAACATCTGAGGGAGTAACTGCTGATGATATACAATTCGTTGATATAAATACAAAAGAAGTATATGATTTTGATGGTTACTTAGAATTATTAAAAAATGAAAACATATGAAAGATTTAGATAAAGAATTACAAAACGAAGAAAAGTTTATTCAACCACTTTTGGAGGTGGTTAGAGATAAAAGAGGATTAAATCACGCTATGAAATTCTCAAAGGAATATATCCTGAATTTCTTAATTGAAAGAGGGGTGTTAAATAATCAGAGAGATAAATTAATTCAGGAATTGAGAAATAACACAAACTACGAATCGAGAGAGATTATGGAGTTAGTTAATTCCTATTTCAAATGGAGGGAAACTCTACCTGAATTTAATTTACAACAGAACCTTCGAATTGATGAAGCATCGGAAAGATATGGAACTCGATTTGAAAAGGTTGGTAAGAAGATTTTAGGAGTAATCCAAAGAGATAATCAAAATCTTGTGATTGATATTTCAGGTGTAAATGAAATGGTTTTAGCAGAAGTTAATAATCAAGGAATCAATTGGAGAAACAACGGAATATCTACACCTGAAATGAAATGGGTTGTTGAAACTACAAGAAACAAAATGGGAGTATCATTATGAGAACAAACAAACTACTAATTTCGGAACACTCCTCCCCTTACATCAAACGATTGGTATTGATGAAAAGAGCAGGAATAAAACTAAACGATAAACAAATGAAAAGATTGGGTGAATCAGTTAGTATGGTTGAACCAACAAAGTATCATAACAGAATGGGGATACAGAGTTCAATGATGAAACAATTCAAAGATTTGGATGATAATGATGAACTTGACTTATCAGAATTAGATGATGATTTGGATGTTTATAAACTACCTGATGAGGATGATGACAAATTACTTGATGATATCCTAAAAGAAATGGGATATTATGATGATGATTATGAGGGAGATACCATAGATATGGATGATTTACCAGATGTAAGTGATGAAGAGATGGAACAAATTATCAAAGATTTAGAATACGCAACTGGTGAAAGAGATAGTTATGATTAAAACACTAACTACTAAACTTCTAAAGAATAGTGAACAGGTTGAAATAAACTTGAATAACATCTACAACCTTCAAAGTGAATTTGATAGAATTGAAAAAGAAAGTTTAATGAAATTATTGGAAGATATAGATAGTTGGAAGGATTGTATCAATGAAATAGAGTTAAGGATTAATTCACTCTATGAAGAACCAAATCAGAATTATGAATATGAGGATGATAAGGAAATAATAATTTATTAAAACAAAAAAATAACAATGGAAAAAATCTTAAACACAATTGGAGTAAATGCAAAACTCCTTCAAAGTGAACCTCTACACACAAGAGAAAGAACAATGAATATTCTTGGTGTATCACACACAACATTAAAAAAATATGAGGATGAAAAATTATTAGAATCATCCAGATTTAGAAGAAAGAAATACTACACAACCGAAACGATATTGAATTGTATCAAAAACCAATTCAATATACCTACAAAATCTCCTTGGGATGATTTATGGGAGTAAGAGGTTAATTATTACGAAATATATCATTATTTAATATTTATCATTAGTTGATATACTCTACACAGAGAAAGAATCCAACTAATATATCAACATCAATTTTCACACTT
>Ga0228669_1000752_pt1 | contig 15479 bp, 14 predicted proteins | sample 84DmetaG_FD_182700 | JGI IMG/M metagenome (GOLD analysis project Ga0228669, IMG submission 182700) | Seawater microbial communities from Monterey Bay, California, United States - 84D | ecosystem: Environmental > Aquatic > Marine > Coastal | place: USA: California | collected 2016-10-11 | reverse complement strand
TAATTCTTTTTAGGGTAAAGATTTTTTTAATAGAAGATATAGTTTCTGGATATAATTCCATAATTCAATATTTAAAAAATAAAACTAAAAAATGATATTATATATTCCATTAGAAGTGTACACCCGTGAAATTAAAGGTCACTTATTACTTGCGTCTATTGCAGTTTCAAGAGGTTATCAAGTACTAATAGGGTCTCCTAGTGATTTATGGATGTACAAACGTTTAAACTTGCTACCTAGGGGTAATTATTTACTAAAAAATATGAATATACCATCTCATTCAGAATCTCAATATAAAAGTTATATTGAAGCTGGTTTTGATTTGTATTGTCATGAACAAGAACCATCAATAATTTATTCACAATTTGAAGATTTTATTGAAATAATGAAAATAGATACAAATCAATATCTTCCTTTTAAGGCTGTTTTTTGCTGGGGTGAGAGGGGTAAAATTGGTTATCAGAAAATATTCCCTTTAAATAAAAATATTTTTTTTAACACTGGATCTCCAAGATCTGATCTTTGGAGTGATAAGTTTTTACCATTAAGGAGTAAGAATATTAAAAAATCTAAACGACCTTATATACTTTTTGTTTTGAATTTTGGAATTCTAATGGGGAAAAAGCATATGTCGTGGCAAATTGATAATTTGGTTAACCTTGATTTGATTAAAAACGATTCTGATTTTTATAAATTTATAAATTCTTTTAAAGAAGAAAATATAGTAGGCTATGAAATCATAAAAGCTATTAAACACGTAGCGAGTAATTTTCCTAATTATGACGTTATATTGAGGCCTCATCCAGTATCTAAAATTGAAAATTGGAAATCACTTTTCAAAGATGTAACAAACATTACTGTAACCAGTAACAGAGATTCTCTATCTGAGTGGATATCTAATTCTTGTGTTGTTATTCATAATGGTTGTACTTCAGCTATAGAAAGTGTTATTCAAAATATTCCTATAATATGTTACGGTCCGATTCGTAAGTCTGCTAGAGCAAATCTCCCTAATGATTTAGGTTTTAGAGCGACTGATCTAATTGAATTAGAAGAAAAAATAAATTATGTTTTAGAAAGTGAAAATGTATACAAAAACCCTGCTGAATCAAAAGAACTATTAAGGGATATTATTTCTACTGAAACCCAAGATTCAGCTAATTTATTTATAGATATTATCAATGATAATAGTAACTGTAATTCAAAATTTGAAATAACTTTTTTTAATATTATTAAATTATTTTTGGTAAAAAGACTTAAAATATCTATGGATTTTTTGAGAAAACTTTTCGGTAATCATGATTTAAAAGATGTTGATTATAAAATTAATAATAATGAGGTTACTCAGGATGTGGAAAGTATATGTAAAATATTAAATATCAATTCTCCTAAAATTAAATTCATATCTAACACCTCAATGTTCTTGAAAAATTAAAATGTTATTCAACCTAAGAAAAATAAAATCCCCTATTAAATCATTTGTTACATTAATTTCGATTTTGTTCGTGTTCTATTGTTCATCTTTCTTTGGGCAATACATCACATTTTTCTTATTTGATCTTATCCTATCTATTTATTTATTTAGTCTATTTAAAAATAAATTAAGATTTTTATTCTTATTACATCCTATAATTGTGTTTGTCATATCGCTAGGGTTTAATATTAGGTTTGAGGATATAGCTGTAGGTTACACTTATATGAATGCTTATGATTTTTTCATGAATCCATATGATTATCCAGAAACTAGTTCAAGTCTTTTAGTTTTTGGTTTAAAAAGCTCATATGTTGGAGTTATTCCCTTTCTATGGTTACCTAATTTTATTTTTTCAACTAAATTAGGTGCTTTAACATATTTTTATAGTATGTCAATTTGGAATTTATTTTGTGGAATTTTTTTTGTAAAAATTTCCAAACAATTAAATTCAATTTCAAATAACTTTTTATTTTTATTGGTATTATTTTTTGTAATGAGTCCAATGAGTTTAGAGATCAATAATGGTATTCATCGATACCATATTTTAATATTAGGATTTCTTTTGTTTTTTATCTCTTGGATAGACTTAAAAAAAGAAAAAAAGAAAAAAAGATATTTAAGTTATCTTGTGCTTCTTTTTTCTATTATAATTATAGCTATATCAAAATTAGCTCTTTTAATTTCATTATTAATATTTATTTTTTTGGATTTTATTTTAAAAAAAAATATTGAATCATTTAAAAAACTATCTAGCGGCATCATATATATCCTCTTTTTTGGAGCATTACTTTTATTATATATTGTAGGTTTTGAGATATTACCTAAACAATATTTATATTCAGATTTTATTAAAGGTCCAATCAATGTTTTCACACAAGCTCCAGTCATAGGTTATTTTAGTAGAATTTTATATTCTACTTTATCCCCATTTCCTTTTTTAACATTTGATCAATGGGATCTCTATGGTGGAAATCAAATGTTTTTAGTAATTCACTTTTTTTCTTGCATAATTGTTTTATGGTTAATCATTTCATTTTTTTTAAACTTAAAAAAAATAATATTATTAAAATATGAATATAGAGTTAGTGCACTGTTGATTTTATGTATTACATTTTCTTTAAGCTTTTCAGCAGTTGGACATAACGTGTATCTCGCACCTGCAATACCATTCTTGTCAATTATTTTTATTAACAGAAAATATCTCTGTAACATTTTTTATCCATTAGGAATTATTGTTTTTGCAGAAATAGTTCTCTTTATTACATAATTATCAACTATGAATTTACCTTTTATTTCAGTTATCATGTCTGTTTATAATTGTGAGAAATATTTATCACAAGCTATAGAAAGTGTTTTGAATCAAAGCTATACAAATTTTGAATTTGTAATAATAAATGATGGATCTACTGATTCTTCTTTAAAAATTATTAAAAAATATCAACATAAAGATTTACGAATTATCCTTATCGATCAAAAAAACATTGGATTAACTAAGTCACTTAACAAAGGAGTTCATATTGCCAAGGGAGATTATATAGCTCGAATGGATGCAGATGATTTCAGTGTGCCTGATAGATTTATAAACTTTATAAAGTATTGTAAACTGAATAAAAAAGTTAATATATATAGCACTCCATCGTATTTATTGCATTCAGACAAAATAATCCCTTCTTATATAAGAAGAAATGGTTTTAATATAAAAATGTTAGATTATACAAATAGTTTGATTCATGGAACATTAATTATTAATTCACAATTATTAAAAAAGTTCAAATACGACGAGAGCTACAGGTATGCGCAGGAATTTAACTTATATCATCGTCTGTTATCTAACGGATATAAAATTCATTATGACAAGAATAATATTTCATATAGATTAAGAATTCATGAAAATCAAGTTTCAAATACTAATTCAAAAAAACAGGTTGAATTATATCATAAAACTTTGAAAGAGTTCAATAAAAAAATTTACAAAAATAATATTATTAATAGAATTCGATTTAAATTAATGGATCTATATTTTTTCACATCTACAAAACTAAATTCTTAATGAAAAATGTAGTAATTAATGTTCTAAGTGCTTTAAGCGGTGGTGGTCAAACTAATATTCATAATTTATTACAATATTTCCCTAAAGATTATAATGTCACGCTTATAGTAAACACAAAAAATAAAAAAATATTTTCTAATTATAAATCAGGGAATATTAAAATAATAGAAAGTAAATTTGCTTCAAAAAATTTATTATTTAGACTTATATGGGAGAAATTCATTTTACCTTTTAAACTTAAAAGTTGGTTTTGTTCAATTTATTATTCACCAGGCGGATCATTAATTACTAAAGTACCTCAAGGTATTATCGGAATAACCACTTTACAAAATATGTTACCATTTGAAGAAATGGAAAGAAAAAGATTCCCCGTAAATTCTTTTTTGAGATATAAATTATTGTTCTTAAAATATATTTTTATATACTCTTATAAAAATGCTGATAAAATTATTTTTATTTCTAAGTATTCTAGAGATGTAATTAAAAATATAATTCCTTATGTAGAGAATAAAAGCACGGTTATTCCATTAGGTATTTCACAGAAATTTATAAATTCAAAAATAAGTTATAAACTTCCGAAATCTCTTATCGATGAAGATTTCTATTTGTATGTTTCCCAGTTTGATTATTATAAGTCTCAAAAAGAAATAATTTATTCATGGAAGGCTTTAGTAGATAAAGGTTTTAAAAGAAAACTAGTGCTTGTTGGTTCCAAATTCAATAAGTACGGAGATGAATCTCTATTATTGATTAAAAGATTAAATTTGGAGAACTTTGTCATTTATTTAGGATTTGTTAACTATAAGGAATTACCGAGTTTATACATGTCTGCATATTCTTTAATTTTCGCTTCTACATGTGAATGTTGTCCTAATACATTACTTGAAATGATGTCATTTAATAAACCTATATTTTGTTCTAATTGGGGTCCTATGCCTGAGTTTGGTGAAGATGGAGTTATTTATTTTGACCCCTATAAAAAAAATGATTTAAGAGATAAAATATTAAAAACTCATAATAACAAATCTTTAAATCTACACTATTCAGATAAAGCTTTCTTATTATCTAAAAAATACAATTCTCAAGAAACTATAATAAAAAATATAAACTATATTTTAAATAAATAAGCATGAAAATAATAAAGTTCATTAAGAAATTAAAACATAAAAAAAGTGGTTTAAAAGTTCCATTTAATAAAACCCACATGTCTAACTTAGAAATAAAGTCAGTTGTTAAGGCATTAAAGTCAGGCTGGTTAACAATGGGGCCAAAAACAATAGAATTCGAAAGTGATTTTAAAAAATTCATTGGAACAAATAATGCCGTAAGTATGAATAGTGCTACAGCTGCTCTTCATTTAGCTTTAAAAGCCATAAATCTTAAGAGATATGATGAGGTAATAATTCCAACAACTACTTTCGTTTCTACAGCTGAAGTTGTAACATATTTCGATGCTATACCTGTATTGTGTGATGTTGAAGAATTTACTCATAATATAGATGTCACTAAAATCGAAAAACTTATTACACCAAAAACTAAAGCTATTATTCCAGTTCACTTTGCAGGACAACCTTGTGATATGGATGAAATATATTCAATAGCAGAGAAATATAATTTAAAAGTAATTGAAGATGCTGCTCACGCAATTCCAAGCAAGTACAAAAATATAAGTATAGGTTCTTTGCCTAAATCCGACATTACGTGTTTTAGTTTTTATGCCACAAAAACACTTAGTACAGGAGAAGGAGGTATGGCTACCACTAATAACGATGATTATGCGAAGTCTATGAAAATAAACAGATTGCATGGTATCAGTAGAGATGCTTGGGACAGATATACTCTAAAAGGATCATGGTATTACGAAGTTGTTGATAATGGTAATAAATATAATACTACCGATATTAATTCAGCAATAGGTGTAGTTCAGTTAAAAAAACAATTAAAACTTTTAAATAAAAGAAAGAGAATTTCTGAACTATATAGAAAGGGATTCGCGAATAATAGTAATATTATTTTGCCATTTGTCAAGAATGATAGAGAAACAAGTTGGCATTTATATGTTATAAAAATTGAAAAAAGAGATGATGTTATAGAAAAATTAAAAGAAGTAGGAATAGGCTGTAGTGTCCATTTTATACCAGTTCACAAACACCCTTATTACCGAGAAAAATACAATCTTAATAATGAAGATTATCCGGTCGCTAATAAAATTTTTGAAGAATCACTTTCTTTACCTATCTATCCAGACATGACTGATGCAGAAATTAAGTATGTAATAAATAATGTAAACCTCATTACAAATGGTTAAAAAAAATTACGCAATATACGGAGCTGGATATGCAGGTCTTCATATTTTTGAAGAACTATCAGAATTAAAGGATGTAAACATAGTTTGTTTTGTTGATGATAATAATGATTTAAGATTAAAAAAAATAAGAGATATTGAAATATTACGTCCTAATGAATTTAATTTAAAAGTGAATAATTCAGAAATAGACTTATTAATCATTGCAATTCCTTCAGCTTCCTCGCTTTCGATAAGAGTAATCTATAATACTTATTACAAAAAAATACCGAACATCAAAATATTACCTTCATTGGATAAGATACTATACAATGTTCCTTTTGCTGATCAAACTAAAGAAATCGATTTTAATTTCCTGTTAAACAGATCTCCAAAATCTTTTGACCCTAAGGATGTTATTAGTTTAGTTAAAGATAAAATTATTATGATCACAGGCGGAGGTGGGTCAATAGGTTCTGAATTAACTAATCAGTGCTTTAAATTTGGAGCTAAAAAAATAATTATAGTTGATAGTAGTGAGTTTAATTTATATACTATTTATGGAAATTATTCTGACAATGATAATGTGATACCTATTTTATTAAATGTAACTGATAAAAAAAGGTTAAAAAACATTTTCATTAAATACAAACCAGAAATTATTATTCATGCAGCAGCTTATAAGCATGTTAATATGATTGAAAAAAATCGAATAGGAGGAGTTATAAATAATGTTTTAGGCACAAAAAACTGTATTGATTTATCAATTGAATATAATGCAGAAAAGTTTATATTAGTTTCAACGGATAAAGCAGTTAGACCAACTAACGTTATGGGGGCCTCAAAAAGAATATGTGAATTATATGTTCAAAACGTAGATTCTAAAACTACAGAAGTTGTAGCAGTGAGGTTTGGGAATGTTCTTGGAAGTAGTGGATCTGTTATACCTAAGTTTAAAAATCAAATTAAATTAGGAGGCCCTGTTACTGTTACTCATCCCGATATTACCAGATATTTCATGTTAATTTCCGAGGCTTGCCAATTGGTTTTACAATCCGGAAGTCTTGGTAAGGGTGGAGAAATATTTATTTTAAATATGGGAGAGCCCGTGAAAATTGTTGATTTAGCAGAAAAATTGATTAAATTGTCTAATTCCGAAGATAAATTAGAAATTAAATTTAGTGGATTAAATCCGGGTGAAAAACTTTATGAAGAATTAATTATAAGTGATTCAGAGGCATCAACAGTTCATGAAGAAATAACCATAGCAAAACCTACTAATTATAATTATAATATACTAACTAAAGATATTAATAAACTTTTGAACTCCAAAAGTGATCACTCACTTTTAATTAATCTAAAGAAAATTGTAAGAGAGTTTAACCATAAATTAAATTAATAAAATTATGTTGAAAAATAAAACACTTTTAATCACTGGAGGAACTGGATCTTTTGGTAATGCCGTATTAAATAGATTCTTAGACACAAATCACTTTTCCGAAATTAGAATTTTTTCAAGAGACGAAAAAAAACAGGATGACATGAGGAGTCTATATAAAAATCCAAAAATAAAATTTTATATTGGGGATGTTAGAGATTACTCAAGTATTGAAAGAGCAATGAGAGGGGTTGATTATGTCTTTCATGCTGCTGCGCTTAAGCAAGTTCCATCCTGCGAGTTTTTTCCGTTAGAGGCAACAAAAACAAATGTTTTAGGAACACAAAATACAATTGATGCTGCAGCTGCAAACAACGTAAAAAAAATAATTTGCTTAAGTACTGATAAAGCAGCATACCCAATAAATGCTATGGGGATTTCGAAAGCATTAATGGAAAAAGTAGCTATTGCAGCGTCAAGAAATCATAACAATACAACAGTCTGTCTGACAAGATATGGAAATGTTATGGCTTCTAGAGGCTCTGTTATACCATTATTCATAAATCAAATAAAAAGTAATAAAGAGATAACTATAACAGATCCTAATATGACTCGTTTTTTCATGTCTTTAGATGATGCTGTAGAATTAGTTTTATTTGCTTTTGAAAATGGGAACGCGGGAGATTTATTTGTAAATAAGGCACCGGCAGGTACAGTTGCTGATCTAGCTCAGGCTTTAAAAGAAATTTTTAATGCGAATAATCCAATTAAAAATATTGGTACTCGCCACGGAGAAAAACTATATGAAACTCTCTGTACAAGAGAAGAAATGATGAAAGCTGAAGATATGGGAGATTTTTTTAGAATCCCTGCCGATAATAGAGATTTAAATTATGACAAATACTTTATAGAAGGAAACCAAACTATTGATACTATAGAAGATTATAATTCTCACAATACACATAGAAGTGATGTCAATGGCATTAAACTTCTGTTAAATGAATTATCCTTAATTAAAGAAAAAATAAATAATTAGTTATTATGTCTCCTAGTTTAATCTATGGTGGGATATATATAGATAGTAGAGGTGAATTAAAGTTTAATAATTCATTTAATATGTCTCAAGTTAAAAGGTTTTATTCTATTACATTAAAAGAAAAACTTAGCACAAGAAGATGGCAAGGACATCAAGTTGAACAACGTTGGTTTACTGCTGTTTCAGGAAGTTTTAGAATTCAATTAATTCTTGTTGATAATTGGAATAAACCTAAGGCTGAACTAAATAAAATAAATTTTGATTTGTCAAGTGATAAACTAGATGTCCTGCATATCCCTGGTGGTTATTTAACAAGTATTGAATCTACCTCAGATAACTCCACATTATTAGTAATGTCTGACTACAGGTTAAATGATATTGACGACGAATATAGATTTCCAGAAGAATATTTTAAAAATTAAATACTATTATGAAGAAAACAACTGTAATGACAATTGTGGGTACTAGGCCTGAAATTATAAAGTTGAGCGAAGTCATGAAAGAGCTCGATAAACATACCAATCATATTATTGTACATACTGGTCAAAATTATGATTACGAACTTAATGAATTGTTTTTTGAACAACTAAACGTAAGAACTCCTGATTATTTCTTAGAGGCCGTTAAAGGTTCTCCTTCAGAAACAATTGGTGATATTATATCTAAAGCGGATAAGATTTTAGCAAAAATTATGCCTGATGCTCTATTAGTTTATGGAGACACAAATAGTTGTTTAAGTGTAATTCCTGCAAAAAAAAGGAAAATTCCAATTTTTCATATGGAAGCAGGTAATAGGTGTTTTGATCAACGTGTTCCAGAAGAAGTAAATAGAAAGATTGTAGATCATTTAAGTGATATTAATTTACCATTATCAGAACAAGCCAGAGATTATTTAATTGCCGAAGGTATAAAGCCAGAAACGATAATAAAAACTGGCTCTCCAATGACAGAAGTTCTAAATGCCAACATGGATAAGATACTTTCTAGTGATATTTTAATTAAAGAAAAATTAGAAGTTAAGGGGTATATTGTTATGAGTATTCACAGGGAAGAGAATGTTGATTCGCCTAAAAACTTTAAAGACTTATTGGACTCTATACAAGCTTTGACTATAAAGTATAAGATGCCAATTATTATATCTACCCATCCAAGAACAAGAAATAAACTAGAAGAGATTGGATATAAAAGTAAAAATTCATTAATACGCTTTTCTAAACCTTATGGTTTTCATGAGTATAATAACCTACAAATGAATGCTTTTTGTGTTATATCAGATAGTGGTACCATAGCTGAAGAAGGTTCTATATTGAATTTACCAGCTGTTACTATTAGGCAAGCCCATGAAAGACCAGAAGGGATGGATGAAACTACAGTTATTATGTCTGGTTTAAACAAAAACAGAGTTCTTGAAGCTGTTGGCGTTGCAGTCTCACATAATAATGAAAAGAAAAGAGTAATTACTGAAGTTAAAGATTATACTGCTACAAATGTTTCAAAAAAAATATTAAGGATCATCTTATCCTACACAGACTATATTAATAGAACAGTTTGGCATAAAGAAATATAAATGAAGTTAAAGGTATTAGTTTTAGGGTCAACAGGTTTAATAGGACATCAAGTATATAATTATTTAGATAATAATAATAAACATCAATTATTTAATATTTCATACAGGAAAAAGTTAAATGATCAAACCATTTTATGTGATGTAAGAAATCATGATGATTTTGTAAATAACATTAAATCTATTTCACCTGATATTATTGTAAATTGTATTGGAATTTTGATTAGGGGAGCAAATCAAAATCCAGAGAATGCTATTTATATTAATGCATATATGCCTCATATGCTTATGAAATTATCAGATGAAATAAACTGTAAATTAATCCATATATCAACAGATTGTGTTTTTTCGGGTAATAAAAACACTCCTTACAATGAATTTGATTTTAAAGATGGAATAGATACTTATGCTAAAACTAAAGGGTTAGGTGAAATAATTAATGACAGACACTTAACATTAAGAACTTCTGTAATTGGACCCGAATTAAAACCAGATGGTGAGGAGCTATTCCATTGGTTTATGAATCAGAGAGGCGAAATTAATGGTTTTACAAAAGCTATATGGTCCGGAGTAACAACACTAATATTAGCAAGAGTTGTAAATTGGGCTATTGAAAATGAAATTACAGGTCTTTACCAAGTTACCAATAATGAATCAATTGATAAATTCACGTTATTAGGATTAATAAAAAAATACACAAATAAAAACATTATAATACATCCATCTGATCAAAAAATAATAAATAAAAGTTTTAAAGATAATCGTCAAGAATTAAATTTCACTATTCCAAGTTTTGACGAAATGATTAAGGAAATGATTATAATGATAAAAAATAAAAAAAATAATTATTCTCAATATGATTTATTTTAATTTGTTTATTAAAATGACATTTAATTCATGAAATTATTATTAATTATTGATGATTATCTACCCTTAAGTACTAAGGTAGCTGCAAAAATGATGCATGAATTGGCTTTAGAATTCCAAAAAAAAGGTCACGATGTCACTGTCCTTACTCCTAACCCCTTTCAAAAAAAACCTTTAGATGTTCAAAATTTAGATGGTATAAAAATCCTGTTTTTTAAAAGTGGTGAAATTAAAAATATTAATAAATTTAAAAGAGCTATAAATGAAACATTTCTGTCACGTTTAGCTTATAAATCCTGCAAGGAACATTTAATTGAAAACCCTTGTGATGGCATTATTTACTTTTCACCATCAATTTTTTTTGGCCCTTTAGTCAAAAAAGTTAAAAATTTATGGAATTGTAAAACTTATCTAATTCTAAGAGATATTTTTCCTCAATGGGCAGTGGATAATGATCTTTTGAAATATAATTCAATCATTCATAATTATTTTAAATTCTTTGAAAAATTGAATTATAGGGTTGCAGATACTATTGGTGTAATGTCTGGGGCTAACTTAAATTTTTTTAAATCAAAAAAATATAATATTTCAAAATTTGAAATTCTATATAATTGGTCAGAAATTAAAGATTCACCTAAAACTGGTAATTACTTTAGAGAGAAATTAAATTTAAAAGGCAAAATTGTTTTTTTTTATGGTGGGAATATCGGTCATGCTCAACAAATGTCTAATCTGATAATTCTAGCTAAGAGATTTAAATTAAATAAATCTGTTCACTTTGTTTTTGTGGGTAAAGGAGATGAAGTGCCATTATTATTGGATGAAATAAAAACTAATAATCTTGATAATGTTACTTACTTAAAGGCAGTAGATCAAAGCACTTATACTAAAATGTTAAATGAATTTGATATTGGTATGTTTAGTTTACACTCAAATCATAAAACTCATAATTTTCCTGGTAAATTATTGAGTTATATGGCTTTTGAGAAACCTATAATAGGATGCGTAAATAAAGGAAATGATTTAGCTGATATTGTTAACTCTGCAAAAGTTGGTATAATTGTAAACAGTTTAGATAAAATAAGTTTATATAATGCGGCAAAAAAATTAATAGATTCAAAGGTATTAAGAAATAAATATGGAGAAAATGGGAAAAAACTTTTAGTTGATAAGTTTTCTGTAACCAATGCATCAAGTCAAATATTAAATACATTTAAATGATCATTTTAGAATATATAGCTAAAAACCAAAAACTTATTTTTTAAAAAAATCTAATTATGTTATTTAACTCATTAGACTTTGCAATATTTCTACCATTAGTATTTCTTCTGTATTGGTTTGTTGCACAAAAGAATTTAAAGCTCCAAAATGCTTTAATAGTTGTAGCAAGTTATGTCTTCTATGGTTGGTGGGATTGGAGATTCTTATCATTAATCATATTTAGTACAGTAGTTGATTATTTAATTGGACAAAGATTAAGAACTGAGGACAAGCAATCTAAAAGGAAGGTGTTGCTTTGGACAAGTATCATCGTAAATCTTGGTTTTTTAGGCTTCTTTAAATACTACAACTTCTTCTTAGAAAACTTTGTTGATGCTTTTAGTCTCTTTGGAATGCAGATTAATGCTAACAGCCTTAACATTATTCTTCCTGTTGGGATAAGCTTCTATACCTTCCAAACCTTGAGCTATACTATTGATGTTTATAGAAAGAAATTAGAGCCTACAAAAGATTTTATGGCTTTCTCAGCCTTTGTGTGTTTCTTCCCTCAGCTTGTAGCAGGGCCAATTGAGAGAGCTACTAATTTACTTCCTCAATTCTACAAGAAAAGAACTTTTGAATACCACAAAGCAGTTGATGGTATGCGTCAGATTCTTTGGGGACTATTTAAAAAAGTAGTGATTGCTGATAATTGTGCAGAGTTTGCTAATCAGATATTTAACAACTCTGCTGATATGAATGGAAGTACCTTAGTGCTTGGTGCGATATTCTTTACGTTTCAAATATATGGTGACTTCTCAGGATACTCAGACATCGCTATTGGAACATCAAGACTATTTGGTTTTGATTTAAAGCAGAACTTTGCTACTCCTTACTTTTCAAGAGATATTGCTGAGTTTTGGAGACGTTGGCACATATCTTTAAGTACTTGGTTTAGAGACTATCTTTATATCCCTCTTGGAGGAAGTAGAGGTGGCACTTGGATGAAGGTAAGAAACACCTTTGCAATATTCTTAGTAAGTGGATTTTGGCACGGAGCCAATTGGACCTTTATTATATGGGGAGCATTAAATGCTATCTACTTTCTTCCATTACTATTAACTAATAATAACAGAAAAAATTTAGGTATTGTTGCTGAAGGTAAATTATTACCATCATTTAGAGAACTGCTTTCAATGCTTACAACATTTACATTAACAGTATTCGCTTGGATATTTTTTAGAGCTGAAAATTTAAGTCATGCATTAGAATATATAAATAATATATTTTCCTATGGATTGTTCAGAACACCAAAAGTTTTGGATAAAAAACTATTATTAATTATTGTATTTTTTTTAATCATTGAATGGTTAGGAAGAAATGATAAGTATGCAATCGAAACTATATTATTAGAAATTAAGATGCAATTAAGAATCTTTGTATATTTAGTTTTAACAAGTCTCATAATCTATTTTTTCGTTAATTCAAGTATTCATGAATTTATTTATTTTCAATTTTAAATGAAGTTATTTATAAAAAAAACAATTTATTTTTCATTTCTTGTATTAATATTACCTCTGATATTAATTTTGAGTATTGAGTTTCAATTTAAAGAAATAGATATTTCAAATATTTATGGTAAATATTTGAAATTAACTAAGGATAAAAATATTATACCATTGGATATTTTAGTTGCAGGAGATTCAAGGGCTGAGCGTCAAATTATACCAGAAATTTTAAAAACAAAATCAAAAACAAATATTTTGAATTTAGCGATTTCATCCGGAGACATAGTGAGATTAAAAGATTTTTTTACTAATAGACCAGAAGCTAAATCATTATATAATTATAACACTACATTATTAATATCTGCCTCACCTAAATGGATTAACGATAATCTACAAAAATGGGGATACCTTAGTTATTCAACATTTAAATATTTAAATTTTTTTGAAAAAATTGATATTTTAAAGGATAAAAAAGATTATTTCAAATACGTTTTATCAATTCATAAACATAATTTTAGAAATATCTTAAATTTCTATGAATACAAATCTCTAATTGATGATTTAGGCTATGTTTCCATCTCTGGTGATCTCACATCAATTAAAAAAAATAATTTAAAAAGTATGATTTTGAGTCAAAAAAATGAATTTTTAGATATTGAAAGTAATGGTTACAGATGGAGAGAATTTAAAAATTCATTAGAGTTTTTATCTACAGAATTTGGAAGAGTAATAATAATTATTCCACCAGTTTCTGGTATATGGATGAATTCTATCAAAAATACACCTATTGAAGTCTTTAATAAGAATTATGTTAATAAACTTAAAAGTTTAACGGAGGATAATAAAATGCCGAATACATTCATTTGGAATTTTTATAATGATGAGAATATAAAACTAAATGACAATGACTTTTATGATACTCATCATTTAAATAAGTTCGGTGCAGAAAAATTTTCAAGAATATTGGCTAAGAAACTATGTGAGTAAAGTATTTATAATTAATTTGATAAATATTTTTTTAGATTATTAATTATCTTAATTTTTATAATTTAATAACCATTTGTAGCTTTCTTGATATGCTTCAAGAATACATAGTAATTTTTTAAATCCTTAAATTGCCATGAAACGGCCATGAGATTTTGAAAATTACAGGTTTTTTAAATTGGTTTAAACACCTTCAACCCTCATTCCCCAATCTCCTCAATCGTTCCATAAATACATCTGCAACAGCGTCTTTATTTGGGTTCTCCCCAATATAACTTAAAAAGGTACTCTCTCTTGAGTGCCCTGTGATTTCCATCAAAATAGGAGTTTCAATCTTTCCAAAATAATTTGTTGCAAAAGACCTTCTCATCGTGTGTGATGTAATTAATTCATATTTTGGATACATCCCAAATGCTACCCTTTTCGTTACTGAACTCATCTTATTTCCTTTGATGACTTGCAACCTAAGAAAATTAAGGGATTTCCAATATCCCCATTAATTTATGGTTAAGATATAATTTTTCTTTACCCACTTTTTCAGATATCAAAAAACCAGATTTTTCTAATTCCATTAAATAATTACCCACGGTTTTTGGTGTCCCTAATTTAGCATCAATTAAAAACTGTCGTTTCGTGTAAGGCAATCTAAATAGTATTTCAACCAATTCTTTAGTATATACTTTAGGGATTGTTTCCTTAATCTCTGATGCCATTTGATCCATTAATGAAGTAACATTTTTTAAGCGTTCTAGTCCTTTATTAGCTGTATATTCAACCATTTCAAGCATGTAAAGTATCCACCCTTCCCAATCATTATTTTCAGTTACCTTTCTCAGTTTCGTATAATAATCCATCTTATTTTTAATGATATATTCACTTAAATAAATAGCAGGTGTATCCAACAGTTTTTCGAGTTTTAGATATAATAACAACAATATGCGTCCTGTTCTACCATTACCATCACTAAAAGGGTGTATCGCTTCAAATTGATAATGCATTAAAGCCATTTTAATTAATGGATCAATAGCATCGTCATCATTTATAAAAGTTTCGAGATTATGTAACTTTTCTCTTATAATAGCTTCCCCTGAAGGTGGTGTGTAAATGGTTTTACCATTCGTATTTTTCAAAGCA
>Ga0228669_1000748_pt1 | contig 15621 bp, 14 predicted proteins | sample 84DmetaG_FD_182700 | JGI IMG/M metagenome (GOLD analysis project Ga0228669, IMG submission 182700) | Seawater microbial communities from Monterey Bay, California, United States - 84D | ecosystem: Environmental > Aquatic > Marine > Coastal | place: USA: California | collected 2016-10-11 | reverse complement strand
GTTTTGGGTAATGTAACTACTCCAGGCCCACATTTGGTTAACGGATTAGCAACAGTCTTAAATGCATTGTATGCTTCGGGAGGTATAAGTACCTCAGGTACATTAAGAGATGTTAAAGTGTATAGAAATAACAAACTTATAAAAACGATTGACCTATACGATTATATTACTCAAGGAAATATAGATCAAGATATTAGACTAGCTAACAATGACATTTTATTTGTAGGCCCTCGTTTGTCATCAGTTACCCTAAGCGGTAAGGTTAAAAAATCGGCTATCTATGAATTAAGACCAAATGAATCCTTACAAGATTTATTTCAATATTCTGGAGGTTTGCCCGTTGGAGCTTCTCTAAATAATGTGAATGTTTCTCGAATAAAGCCATTTAAAGATCGCGAGCAGGAGTTAGTGTTTGATCGTTTTTTAACAACCATTAATTATTCAGATTATAAAAACAATAAAAAACAAAACTTTATTTTAACAGACGGCGATGTTGTAAATGTGAAAACCATTTTAAGCAAACAAAAAAATAAGGTTACTATCTCAGGAAATGTTTATGCCCCAGGAACATTCGCTTTGAATGTTTATAAAGATCTTAAAACGTTAATTTTAGATGGCGCAAAAGGTCTAAAACCAAATACATATTTAGATAAAATAGATATTAATAAAGAAGATGAGAACGGAATTCTTTCTTATAAAACCTTCAACTTACAAAGTGTTTTAAATGGAGAGATTAAAGTTATATTAGATGAAAACGATCAAGTTAAGATTTATTCTTTAGCTGAGGTAGAGGGATCGAAAACCGTATCAATATCTGGATATGGTGTCACGGGCAAAACGGTTACTATTAGAGAAAATCTTTCTTTATTCGACTTAATTTTTCAATCCGTTTCTTATGATGAATTAGAGTTTCAATCTAAAGTATTAACAAGTCGTTTAGATTTAAAGAGATTTGATGAGCAGACCGGTTTGTACAATTTAACTCAATATAGTTTAGATAGGCTAGAAGATTTAAAAGCTACCTATTTAATGCCAAAAGATAGGGTTGTGTTATACACCAAGTCTGTAACTCAAGACATCACACCTACATATAAAGTTTTAGGAAAGGTATCTAATCCAGGTGAGTTTTCTCTAGGGAATACAACCTATGTTGAAGATGCCATTTTAATAGCAGGAGGTTTTTTAGATGTAGCAAATCAAACATTTGTGAACATCAATAGCATGGATAGAGATTTAGAGAAAGGAACCTATTCTAAATTGAAAAAATATCAGTTAGATATAGATTATATGTTAGGGAATAAAGATAAACCATCTAACCCTTTTATTTTAGAAAATAAAGACATCATAACCGTTACTTCACCTATTAGAGCATTAGGTCAACCAAGTGTTTCTGTTCAAGGAGAGGTCAACTATCCTCAATCAATTATTATAGAGAGTGATAGAGTAGCATTGGGGAAAATGATTGATTTAGCAGGTGGTTTGACTATTAATGCTAGCCTCAGTAGTTCTTACATTATTAGAGGTGGTTCAAAGCTATATTTGGATTTAAATAAAAAACTAGATTATAAAACAACTACTCTTATAGATAATGATATTATAGTAATCGGTTCTAATCTAGAGACAATAAAAACTTCAGGAGCGCTTTTGAATCCCACAAATTTTCTTTGGAATGAAGGTAAAAGAGCAAGATATTATATTAGAAAATCTGGTGGAACCAAGAAACGGATTGAAAGTATGGAAGTAAGACAAGCTAATGGAAAAACAGAAAAAATAGGCTTGTTTAAAAACCCAACCATATATCCTGGTTCTCAAATAATAGTCACCGAAAAACCAGTAAAAACTAAAGATGGTAGTGTAAATAAATTTTTCGATGATTTTATAAGGATATTCTCAGTTGTAACTGGAGCTTTTACAACCCTAATTTTAGCTAAAAACTTATAGGTATGAATAGTTCTCAACAAACACATTCAGAAGCAGAAGATCAAATAGACATCATCGCCCTAATTTCTAAGGTTTGGGCGGGTAGAAAATTTGTCATTAAATCAGCTGTTATAGCATCCGTTATAGGTGTTCTGGTAGCCATATCTACTCCTAATACATACACAGCCTCTTCCATGTTTACCCCAAATTCTAGTGGAGGTTCTTCAGGAGGTAGTAGTGGTTTAAAAGGATTGGCCTCTTTAGCAGGAATTAATATTGGTTCTAATATGGAAGGCGCTAAAGAAATTTCACCGATGTTGTACGGAAAAATCCTGGAGAGCTACACCTTCAAAAAAGAATTGTTAGAGGCGCCACTTAAGAATTTAGGAAAGGTAACCTCTCTGAGAGATTTTTTTGAAAATGAAGCTTCTTCAACCTCTTTTTTAGGAACAGTAAAAGGCTATACTATTGGCTTGCCATCAAAAATTATTGGATGGTTCAAATCTGAACCCAAAGAAGTCTCTTTACAATCTTTAGAAGAGTTAAATACCCTCACTGAGGAAGAATCTGGGTATTTTAAAACGATTGATGCCATGTTAACTCTTAATATTAATGACAAAGATGGATATCTAGAAATAACAGCTACCAGTAAACTTCCTCAACTAGCGGCGCAATTGGTTAAAAATGGAGAAAATATTTTACAGAATCAAATCATCGCTATTAAAACGAAGTCTAGTTTAGAGTTACTAGCTTATCTAGAAGAACAATATACCATAAAAAACAAACTGTTAATTGAAGCGCAAGATAACTTAGCTAATTTTAAAGATAGAAATTTAAACATCTCTAGAAGTAGTTTTTCGAATTCGCAAACACGTTTAGAAGCAGAGCTTCAAGTAGCTACCTCCGTTTTTCAAAATGTGGTGACTCAGTTAGAGCAAGTAAAATTACAAGTGGCAAAAGACACCCCTGTGTTTTCTTTTTTGAAGCCTGTGGTGGTTCCAACAGAAAAATCTGCTCCAAAACGTAGTTTGATTGTTGTTATTTGGTTGTTTTTGGGAGTGGTTGCTAGTATTGGGTATCTGTTAGCCAAAGAACCGCTTTTAGATATGATGAAACAAATTAATACAAATCCATCATAAATGAAAACCCTAGATTCTAAGAAATGGTTTGTATTATTTACTAAACCTAGAACTGAAATTAAAGTTTCGCAAAGACTCTCAGTTTTAGGGATAGAGAATTACACGCCCACTAGAATTGAAGTTAGGCAATGGTCTGACAGAAAGAAAAAAATAACAGTACCATTATTGCCCTCTATGGTGTTGGTAAGTTTAAATGAAAAGGAGGTAAACAAGGTGTTTGAAGTTGCAGGAGCAGTTAGGTATTTATTTGAGAAGGGAAAACGAGCTGAGGTTTCCAATGAGGAGGTATTGGCAATGAAATATTATTTAGAGAACACCCATCACTCAAATAAAAAAGAGTTTGCAGTTGGTGAAACTGTCAAAGTTCCTTTATTAGAAGAGGAAGCAACTGTAATCTCTGTAAAAGGAAAAAATTGTTTGGCTCAGTTAAAAAAACTTGGAGCTATTGTATCATTTCAACTGAATTAATCAGTTGTTTTTTTGGGTTATAAATTTCCATTACTGTAAGTAGTGACGGCGAAGCCGTATCGCCAACCAATGTCTTCAGTTTAAATGAGCTGTTAAAATAAAAAAAGCTGACTACCGGTGGTAGTCTAGAATAAAATAAAATAGTTAAATGAATATAACAGTTATAGGATCTGGATATGTTGGGCTCGTCTCAGGGACCTGTTTTGCCGAAATGGGGAACAGGGTAATTTGTGTTGACATAGATCCAGTCAAGATTGAAAAACTAAACCAAGGGATCATTCCTATTTTTGAGCCTGGTTTAGAGACCATGGTTTTAAAAAATGTAAAAAATAAAAACCTATTTTTTACAACAAATTTACCCGAAGCTTTACAGAATTCTGAAATCGCATTTATAGCCGTTGGAACTCCTATGGGGGATGATGGTTCTGCAGATTTGAAATACGTATTAGCCGTAGCAAAATCGATAGGTCAGTCGATGCAAAAAAGATTGATTGTGGTTGATAAATCTACTGTACCAATAGGGACTGCAGATAAAGTAAAAGCGACCATTCAAAAAGAGTTAGATGCTAGAGGTTCTGACTTGGATTTTGATGTGGTTTCAAATCCTGAGTTTTTAAAAGAAGGAGCTGCGATTCCAGATTTTATGAAGCCAGATCGAGTAGTGATTGGAGCAGATTCTGAAATTGCCTTTAAAAAAATGAAGCAATTGTATTCTCCATTCTTTAGGTCTCATGACCGTTTTATCACTATGGACATTCGTTCTGCGGAGATGACCAAGTACGCAGCCAATGCAATGTTGGCCACCAAAATCTCTTTTATGAATGAAATTGCCAATATCTGTGAAAAGGTAGGAGCGGATGCTAATCAGGTAAGAATTGGAATCGGTTCAGATAAGCGTATTGGATATAGCTTTATTTACCCTGGAGCAGGCTATGGTGGTTCTTGCTTTCCAAAAGATGTTAAAGCACTGTCGAAGATAGCGAAGGAAAATGGCTATACTGCGCAATTAATAACCGCAGTTGAAGAGGTAAATGATGCGCAGAAATTAGTAATTGCTCAGAAAATTGTAACCCGTTTTGGAGAAGACCTGACTGGGTTTACCTTTGGCATTTGGGGCTTAGCCTTCAAGCCAGGAACCGATGATATGCGTGAAGCACCAGCTATTTATGTAATCAAAGAATTGGTGAAACGTGGTGCTAAAATAAAAGCCTATGACCCAAAGGCGACCGAAGAAGCAAAAGGGCATTATCTAAAAGGAGTACAAAACATAACCTATGTTGCCTCGAAGTATGATGTTTTAAAAGATTCAGATGCACTAGTATTACTTACTGAATGGAAAGAATTTCGTTCGCCTGATTTTGAGGAAATAAAAGCACAATTAAAAACGCCTGTTATTTTTGATGGTCGTAATCAATACAATACGTTTAGACTCGATGAAAAAGGATTTGAATATTATCAAATAGGAAAAAAGTAAATGAAAATATTAGTTACTGGCGCAGCTGGATTTATTGGGTTTCATACTTGTTTAAAATTAGTGAGTCAAGGTTATGAAGTTTACGGCATTGATAACATTAATGATTATTATGATCCTAAACTAAAGTTTGACAGGTTAAAACAATTAGGTTTTAACGAGTCTAAATCTGTACTTTTTAATAAAGAAATTCAAAGTGCTAAATTTAATTCTTTACGATTTTCTAGAATTGATCTAGTTGATTATGAAAGTATTGATAATTTATTTAAGCAAGAACAATTTGAAGTAGTTTGTAATCTAGCCGCTCAGGCAGGTGTCAGGTATTCTATAGAAAATCCAAAAGCGTACATTGATAGTAACATATCAGGGTTTTTAAATATTTTGGAAGGTTGTCGAAACCATAAAGTAAAGCATTTGGTGTATGCTAGTAGTTCTAGCGTATATGGAGAGAATAAAAAAGTACCTTTTGAAACAACAGACAACGTAGATCACCCAATTAGTTTATACGCTGCTACAAAAAAGAGCAATGAATTAATGGCCCACACCTATGGTCACTTATATGGCTTTAAAACTACGGGATTACGTTTTTTTACGGTCTATGGACCCTGGGGAAGACCCGATATGGCTTATTATCTATTTGCAGAAGCAATCTCTAACGATAAACCTATTAAGGTTTTTAATAATGGTAAAATGGAGCGTGACTTTACCTACATAGATGATATTGTGAATGGTGTTATTAAAATCATTGAAAAAAATATTGATGCAAGAGAGCATTATAAAATATATAACATTGGAAACAATAAAACCGAAAGTTTACAAGATTTTATAACTACTATCGAAGAGGCTATTGGTAAGAAAGCAATTAAAGAAATGTATCCAATGCAACAAGGTGATGTTTCTAAAACATTTGCTGATGTGGATGAATTAATCAAAGATTATAAATATTCTCCAAGTACAGATATTAAGTCTGGGATTCAAAGTTTCGTAAAATGGTTTAAGGGTCATAAATTATAAATAAAAAAGATTATTTTGATTTTAAAAACAACTAAAATATATATAGCTGGTCACAGAGGAATGGTAGGATCAGCAGTTTGGAGAATTTTAATCTCAAAAGGTTATACAAATCTGATAGGTAAAACGAGCAAAGAACTAAATTTAACAAATCAACAGTCCGTTTTAGATTTTTATAAAAAAGAAAAACCTGAAGTAGTCATCGATGCTGCAGCAAAAGTTGGTGGTATTCTTGCCAATAATGATTTTCCATACCAATTTTTAATGGAGAATATGCAGATCCAAAACAATTTAATAGATGGTGCTCATAAATCCAGGATTGAAAAATTTATTTTTTTAGGTAGCTCTTGTATCTATCCTAAGTTTGCGTCTCAGCCTTTAAAAGAAGAATACCTTTTAACAGATTCTTTAGAGCCAACTAATGAGTGGTATGCTATTGCAAAAATCACAGGAGTAAAAGCTTGTGAGGCCATTAGAAAACAATTTGGTAAAGATTATGTTAGTTTAATGCCTACCAATTTATATGGATCTTTTGATAATTTCGATTTACAATCCTCACATGTACTACCTGCGATGCTGCGTAAATTTCATGAGGCTAAAATAAATAAACATTCAGATGTAACCCTCTGGGGAAGTGGAACGCCAATGCGAGAGTTTTTGTTTGTGGATGACATGGCAGAAGCCGTTGTTTATGCATTGGAGAATAATTTACCAGAACACTTGTACAATATAGGCACAGGAAAAGATATTACCATTAAAGAATTAGCTGAAATTATTCAAAAAGTGACAGAGCACCAAGGTGAGATTATTTGGGACTCCTCAAAACCAGATGGCACGCCAAGAAAACTCATGGACGTTTCTAAAATGAAAAATATGGGTTGGGAATATGCAACAGAATTAGAAGATGGTATAAAAAAGACTTACCAATGGTATGTAGAGAATATAAATTCAATAAAAAAAATAAATAATAAATAATGAAAGTAGCTTTTATTACTGGTGTTACAGGTCAAGATGGTTCGTATTTAGCAGAGCTATTATTAGAAAAAGGCTATGAGGTGCATGGGATTAAAAGAAGAGCGTCTTCATTGAACACTCAAAGAATTGATCACATTTATCAAGACCCTCATGAAGAAAATCCAAGATTCAAATTACATTATGGAGATTTATCCGATGCGATAAATCTAACACGTATTATTCAAGAAACACAACCAGATGAGATTTATAACCTAGGTGCGATGTCTCATGTTGGTGTTTCTTTTGATACCCCAGAGTATGTCGGCAATATTGATGGATTGGGTACTTTAAGAATATTAGAAGCTGTAAGAATCTTAGGTCTAGAGAAAAAAACAAGAATTTACCAAGCATCTACCTCCGAGCTTTATGGAGGTATGCCAGAGAATAAAAATGACAGAGGATTTTATGATGAAAAATCACCTTTTTATCCTAGATCTCCTTATGGAGTAGCCAAAATATATGGTTTTTGGATCACCAAAAATTATAGAGAGGCGTATGATATGTTTGCATGTAATGGAATTTTATTCAATCATGAATCGCCAAGAAGGGGTGAAACCTTTGTGACAAGAAAAATCACCCGAGCGGTATCAAAAATAGCACTTGGGCTTCAAAATAAATTTTACCTGGGTAATTTAGACGCTCAGCGAGACTGGGGGCATGCTAAGGACTATGTTCGTATGATGTGGATGATTTTGCAGGCAGACCAGCCAGAAGATTGGGTAATAGCTACGGGTATTACAACGACTGTTCGTGATTTTGTTCGTTTGGCTTTTAGAGAAGTTGGAATTGAATTAGAATTCAAAGGAGAAGGAGTTAATGAGAAAGCCTATGTTACCGCTTGTAATTTAAAAGAGTTTAAAGTAGAAATTGGTAAGGAAGTGTTATCTGTAGACACTAAATATTTCAGACCAACTGAAGTAGATTTATTAATTGGTGATCCTTCAAAGGCCAAAAATAAACTCGGGTGGGTAGCAGAACACGATCTAGCATCATTGGTAAAAGACATGATGCATTCAGATATTAAGCTGATGAAAAAACAGCAGTATTTGAATAAAGGTGGATATTCTTAGAATTTTCAACAATAAATATGTTATCTATATTATTACATAGATAAATATTTGATAAACAGATTATTAAATACTCTATTAATTAAGATTACTCACTATAAAATGTTAAAAAAAAACATAGTTTATTTATCAGGTGGTTTAGGAAATCAAATGTTTCAATATGCTTTTGCTAGAGCTTTATACTTAAAGTATAATATACCTTTTGAAATTAATACAGACTTCTACAGAAGACGATTTGAAGATCAAACGTCTAGAGATCTTGGTCTAAATCTATTTAAATTAAAATTTAAAGAATCAAGATTCACTAATTTAGGAAGAGTTTGTTTAGGTATAAAAAAAATATTATTAAAATTAATACCCAGTCTTAATTTTTCATTCTTTAATGAAGAAAATTTTGAAATCAATAATATTAATTTCAAAAAAAATAATTTTTTTCAAGGTTACTGGCAAAATCATAAATATTTTGAATCAATAAAAGATGATTTAAAAGTTGACTTTGGATTAGAACATAACATATCTAACTTAAACCTGAATTCATATAATCAAATTATTAATTCTAATAGTGTATGTATTCATGTTAGGAGGAAGGATTATTTAGGTACTGATTACGAAGTTGTAGATGTCAATTATTATAAAAAAGCCTTTGATATAATAAAATCTAAATACAGCAAACTAAATTTTTTTATTTTTTCAGATGATATCAAATGGTGTAAAGAAAATTTAACTTTCATACCTAACTCCACCTTTTGCAGTTATACATTGTTGAATGATTTTCATCTAATGACTTTGTGTAAGCATTTTATTATACCAAATAGTACTTTTAGTTGGTGGGCTGCATATTTATCAAATAACGATAATAATAGTAAAACTGTTATTATCCCAAGTAAGTGGCATAAAACGAACAATAATTTATTAAAAAATGGTTCACCTGAAAAATGGATAATCCTAAAATGAATAAAATGAATAAAATTCCATACGGACGACAAAATATTACAGATGAAGATATTAATTCTGTTGTAAGAATTTTGAAATCAGATTGGCTAACACAAGGACCTAGTATAAAAAAATTTGAAGATGCGTTTTCTAAATATATTGGATCAAGATTTGCCGTAGCTGTTTCAAATGGAACTGCTGCTTTGCATTTAAGTGTTTTAGCATTAAATTTAAAGCCAGGAGATAAGGTAATAACAACACCAAACACATTTATAGCGTCGGCCAATTGCGTCAAATATTGTGGTGGGGAGATTGTTTTTTCAGATATAAATCCTGACACTTACCTTTTAGATATAGAAAAAGTAAGAAAATTATTAGAAGAATCTCCAAAAGGTACATACAAAGGTATTATACCAGTTGACTTTGCTGGAAGAGCAAATAACTTAGAGAAATTTAGAAGTTTGGCTGACGAATATGGATTGTGGATTTTAGAAGATTCATGTCATTCCCCTGGAGGTTATTTCACAGATAGTAATGGAGAAAAACAAAATTGTGGTAATGGAAATTATGCAGACTTAGCTATTTTTTCTTTTCATCCTGTAAAACACATAGCATGCGGTGAAGGAGGAATGATAACAACTAATGATGAAGCCCTATATAAGAGGTTATTAATACTAAGAACTCACGGTATACAACAAGACCCGGAATTATTATTGAATAATGAAGGTTGTTGGTACTATGAAATGCAAGAATTAGGGTATAATTATAGGCTTACTGATATCCAAGCTGCGTTGGGCTTAAGTCAATTGAAAAGAGCAGAAAAAGGAATTATTAGACGAACAGAAATTGCAAATCAATATTATAGAGCTTTCAAAAATTCTGATTTTATCAAAGGTCAATCTGGAATAGTAGAAGGGCATGCTTATCATCTTTATGTTATTGAAGTAGAAAACAGAAAGGAATTAATAGGTTATTTAAGGAAATTAAATATTTGGGTACAAGTTCATTATATACCAGCTCATTTAATGCCATATTATAAAGATTTGGGATCAAAAAAAGGAGACTTTCCAAATTGTGAAAAGTATTATAACCATTGCTTAAGTCTGCCTATGTTCCCAACATTAAGTGACGTGGAGCAAGAGCATGTAATTGATAAAATAAATGCGTTCTACAATGAAAAACATTGATTTAGAGTCTGAACGTCTAATTTTTAAAAGGCTCTCTAGAGAACATATTTCAGCAGATTATGTAGATTGGTTAAACGATACTGAAGTTAATATGTATCTAGAAACTCGAGGAGATTATACGATAGATTTATTAAAATTATATATTGAGGAACAATATAAGAATGAAGTTTATTTTTGGGCGATTCATAGAAAAGACACAAATAATCACATTGGAAATATAAAGATAGATCCAATCAATTTTGAAACTAATTCTGGAGAATATGGTATTTTGATAGGTGATAAGTTAAGTTGGGGAAAAGGTTTTGCTAATGAAGCTTCTAAAGAAATTATAAAATACTGTTTTAATGAAATTAAACTATCCCAAATTACTCTGGGGGTTATTGAAGAAAATATAAATGCTGTAATTCTTTATAAAAAAATGGGATTTATAATTGATGATATAAAAAAAAATATTGGAATATATAATCAAAAAATGTGTAACTCATTAAGAATGTCATTAAATGCAGAAAATTTTAAATAACAAACTTATTCTAGGTACTGTTCAGATGGGATTGCCTTATGGTATTAACAATAATTCAGGTAAAATTTCATTAGAAAATAGTATTAAAATTTTAGAATACGCTTTTAATAACGGTATAGTAACTTTAGATTCGGCAGAATCTTATGGAAATGCACATGAAGTTATAGGTGTGTTTCATGATCAAAATCCAAATAAAATATTTAAGGTGATTACAAAATTGCCACATCAAGTAAATGACGATATCGCAAAAAAAGTAGATGAGTATTTGAAGGAATTAAAAGTTAATCAATTAGAGACCTTAATGTTTCACAGTTATGCTAGCTACAAAGAAAATATTGAAAATTTCGGATTATTAAAAAGATTGAAATTAGATAAAAAAATTAAAAATATAGGAGTATCTGTTTATACAAATAATGAAATTGAGAAAGTAATATCAAATGACGATATAGATGTTATTCAGCTCCCTTTTAATCTTTTAGATAACACCAATTTGAGAGGTGATATCTTAATGAAGGCAAAATCTAAAGGAAAAATTATTCATACAAGATCCGTACTTTTACAGGGATTATTTTTTAAAGATCCAAATAGCACAAATGAAATAGTACAAAAACTAAAAAAAGAATTAGCAGTTATCTCTGAAATTTCTAGAAATGAGAGTACCTCCATTTCAGCATTAGCTTTAAGTTACTGTTTACTCCAAAAAACAATTCACAATGTTCTTATTGGCGTAGATTCTTTAACCCAACTAAAAGATAATATTAAATCTATTAATTATAAAATAACACCTCAAACTATTGAGCGTATTAATACAATTAAAATTAAAAACTTAGATTTGTTAAACCCTTCTTTATGGAAATAAAAACAATTTTAATTACTCAAGCAAGGACAGGGAGTACTCGACTTCCAGGTAAAATATTAATGGAAGTTCAAGAAAAATCTTTACTTGAGATTCACGTAGAAAGATTAAAAAAATGTAATAATGTTTCTGAAATAATTGTGGCTACCACAACCAATATTGAAGATGAACTAATCTATAATAAATCTATAGAATTAGGTGTCAATTCTTCAAGAGGATCAGAATCTGACGTTTTAGATCGTTTTTATCAATCCGTTAAAGAAGAAAATGCTGATTGGATAGTGAGAGTGACTTCAGATTGTCCATTAATTGACCCTAAATTAGTTGATGATGTGATTGCTTTTGCAATAACAAACAATAAGGATTACGTAACAAATACTCTTATAGAAAATTTTCCTGATGGTCAAGATGTAGAGGTGTTTAAATTTACTGCATTAAAAAAAGCGTGGGAAAATGCTATTTTAAATTCAGAACGGGAACATGTAACTCCTTATATCAGAAAAAACTCAGATTTTAATGGAGGTAATTTATTTACATCTTTAAATTATGATTGTCAATCTGATTTTTCTAAAATTAGAATGACCGTAGATGAGATTAGAGATTTTGAATTGATTACTTTATTAATTAATGATTTGGGAACTGAAAAATCTTGGTTAGAATATACTAATTATATTATACAAGAAGATCTAGTTAAAATAAATAATAAAATTATTAGAAACGAAGGATTCTTAAAATCCTTGAATAATGACACAAATGGGTAAAGGACAAGACTTATATAGAAAAGCTAAAACACTAATTCCTGGAGGTACTATGCTACTTTCAAAACGACCAGAGATGTTTCTGCCAGATCATTGGCCGTCCTATTTTTCTAAATCTAAAGGTTGTAAAGTATGGGATTTAGATGGTAGAGAATTAATAGATATGTCTATAATGGGTATTGGAACAAACTCCCTTGGATACGGAAATAATGAGGTAGATGCAGCAGTTATGGAAACTGTTAAGAAAGGTAATATGAGTTCTTTAAACTGTCCAGAAGAAGTTTATTTAGCAGAAAAACTTATTGAATTGAATCCTTGGGCTGATATGGTACGATTTGCACGTGCAGGAGGAGAAGCGAATTCAATAGCCATTAGAATAGCAAGAGCAGCGTCTGGAAAAGACAATGTAGCGATTTGCGGCTACCATGGTTGGCATGACTGGTATTTATCCGCAAATCACAATGGAGGAGATGATTTGTCTGATCACCTTATTCCAGGATTAAGCCCAAAAGGAGTTCCTAAAAACTTAAAAAATAGTGTATTTCCATTTCACTATAACAATTATGAAGAACTTTTAGATATTGTTGAAAAAAATAACATAGGAGTGATCAAAATGGAAGTTTTAAGAAATTTTGGTCCTGAAGATAATTTTCTACAAAAAGTAAGAAACCTAGCGACACACAAAAATATAGTTTTAATTTTTGATGAATGCTCGTCTGGTTTTAGAGAGACTTTTGGTGGTATTTTTCAAAAGTACCAAGTAGAACCAGACCTAGCAATGTTTGGAAAAACTATTGGAAATGGGTATGCATTAACTGCAGTTGTAGGTAAGAAATCAGTTATGGAAGCGGCACAAAATACTTTTATAAGTAGTACTTTTTGGACTGAGCGTATTGGGCCAACTGCAGCTTTAGCAACTTTAAAAGTAATGGAACGTGAAAAGTCATGGGATAAGATTACTGCAACTGGTAAAAAAATGCAAAAAGGATGGTTAAAGCTTGCAAAGGAAAATAAATTGGATATTACAGTTTCAGGAATACCAGCTCTTACTACATATGCTTTTACTAGTAAAAATGCTTTAGCATACAAAACATTCATAACCCAAGAAATGCTTAAAAAGGGAATTTTAGCAAGTACACAATTTTACGCTTGTACAAAACACACAACAGAGCATTTAGATATGTATTTTGATGTATTAGGGGATGTTTATAAAAGAATAAGTAAATGTGAGTCTGAAATTCTGGATATTAATACATTATTGGATGGGCCAATTTGTCATTCTGGTTTCAAAAGATTAAATTAAGTATGAATTTCTACAAAGTTCTAAACAATCAAAAATTTTCAATAGATAATTACTCAATTGTACCAATACGATATGGAGATAGATTAAGTATTTTAAAATGGAGAAATGAACAATTGTATCATCTTAGACAAGATAAAATTTTAACAGAAAGTGATCAAGATAATTATTTCATTAATATAGTAAATAAATTATTTGATCAAGATAGACCAAATCAATTGTTATTTTCCTTCATGAAAGATAATATTTGCATTGGTTATGGTGGATTAGTCCATATTAATTGGATTGATAAAAACGCTGAATTATCATTTATAATGGATACTGAGTTAGAAAAAGAATTTTTCTCAATAAATTGGAAATTATTTTTACAACTAATAGAAAAGGTTGCATTTATTGAATTAAATTTTCATAAAATATTCACTTTTGCTTTTGATTTAAGACCTCATTTATTTTTAGCAATCGAATCAGCGGATTTTAAATATGAAGCAACTCTTACGGAGCATTATTATTTTAATAAAAAATATTATGATGTAATTATTCATAGTAAATTTAATAAATATGATTAATTTTTATTTATGAAAAAAATATTAATCTTAGGAGGAACAAGATATTTAGGTTTAGAGTTTATTAAACTTTTAAATAATAGTAATTATCAATTCTTTGTTGCCTCTAGGAAAAAAATAATGGTCAATAATTTTTTTAAAATTGACAGGAAATGTCAATCTGATTTAGATGAATTATTTAAAAAAAAACAATTTGATGTTGTAGTTGATTTCATTAATTATTCAAATTTAGATTCAAAATTATTATTAAAATCAATAAATAGTCAAAAAAAAGTTCCGAAGTTAATTCTGATTTCCACCACATATACTTATGGTTTACCAACAAATGTAAAAAAAGATTCCATTTATAGCGAAATCGACTTCAACCCTTTTGACTCCAAAAAAGATATAAATGATCGGGATCAAGTTTCTTATTCTGAAGGGAAAAGAAATATGGAAAGTTATTGTACACAAAACTATAGAAATGACAAATTAGTAATTCTTAGATTTCCAATTTTGTTAGGAGCTAATGATTACACTAAAAGAACTCAATACTACACAGAAAAAATAAGTAAATCAGTAAAAATAAACCCTGTAAATATAGATAAAAAAAGCAGTTATATTTTTACAATTGAAGCGGCTAATTCAATTATCAATTTTTTAAACAATGATTACCATGGAATTTATAATGTTACTTCAGGTAATATATCAGAAAAAAAATTAATAAAATTGTATTGTAATTATTTCAATATTAAATTTGATAGATTAGTTGATACAAATCTGAATTATTGTGTAACTCCTTTTACTTCAAATTTTGATTTTAAAATAGATAACAGTAAATACTTAAGTTTATTTCCTTTAAATATTGATTTTGAGGATTGTTTAAAACGAGAACTTCAAAAAATATGAAAGTAGCTGTTTTATCAGATATTCATGGAAATTATGACGCTTTCAAAGAGGTTTTAAAAAAAGCTGAACAAGAAGGGGTAAAACATCTTTTGATATTAGGAGATATTGTTGGATATTATTATTCTCCCCAAAAAATATTAAAATCACTTTCTGATTGGAGTTTCGATATGATTAAGGGGAATCATGAGGATATTTTAGGGAGTTTAATATTAAACCCATCTTTACGTGAATCAATACGTTTAAAATATGGTAGTGGCCATCATTATGCAATTAATAAATTAGATAATAAAACAATAAAATCATTAATAAGTTTACCCTCAAAAAAAACAGTTATTATAGAGGGCGTTTCATTTGAACTAAATCATGGTACTCCATGGGATCCTGATGAATACTTATATCCAGATACAAACATCGAAAAAATTAAGCAATGTAATTCTATAGTTCATGATTTTGTATTGATGGGGCATACTCACTATTCTTTTACTTATCAATGCGAACATAGTATAATAATTAATCCAGGTTCTGT
>Ga0228669_1000745_pt1 | contig 15688 bp, 20 predicted proteins | sample 84DmetaG_FD_182700 | JGI IMG/M metagenome (GOLD analysis project Ga0228669, IMG submission 182700) | Seawater microbial communities from Monterey Bay, California, United States - 84D | ecosystem: Environmental > Aquatic > Marine > Coastal | place: USA: California | collected 2016-10-11 | reverse complement strand
TGAGGTTGGCGTGCGTTATCAGTTTTTTCATGGACTGGCATTGCTTTTTTTGAGTCTATCTCCTGGTTCAAAAAAGGTCATGTCGCGAACTGCACTACTCTTTGTAATTGGCACCCTGCTATTTTCTAGCTCTATTTATTTGTTATCCTTGTCAACCATGTATGGTGACACGGGGCTGCCAGCTCTTTTAGGACCAGTAACCCCAATAGGTGGGTTGTTGCTTATTCTAGGGTGGGTAAATTTACTTGTAGGGTATATAAGGGCTTAAACTAGCGCTTGTTAGCCTTTGCTATATAATCGTCTAAGGCTTTGGTCATGGATGGATTTTCGGCTGTAGGCGCCAAGATATCGATACGCAGATTTTTATCCAAAGCTGCTTTTTTTGTTGAAGTTCCAAACACCGCTATACGCGTTTCATTTTGCTCAAAATCAGCAAAATTATGAAACAATGATTCTATTCCAGAGGGACTAAAAAACACCAAAATATCGTAATAAACGTTTCGTAGATCAGACAAATCACTGATGACAGTTTTGTAAAAAACACCTTTCGTCCAGTTGATGCCCGTGGCGTCTAGCTTTTCAGCAATGCTAGCTTTAAGTCTATCAGAACAAGGAAGAAGAAAAGATTCATCTTTGTATTTAACAACCTCTTTTAACAGCTCCTCTAAGGTGCGCTTTCCAACATAAATTTTGCGTTTGCGATACACGACATATTTCTGCAAATAGTACGCAACCGCTTCAGATTGACAAAAATAGCGCATGGTACTAGGTACTGTATAGCGTAATTCTTCAGCCAAACGAAAGAAATGGTCAACAGCATTCCGACTTGTAAAAATAATGGCGCTAAACTGAGTGATGTCAATTTTTTGTAGGCGAACTTCTCTTGAAGACACTCCCTCAACGTGTATAAAGGGCCTAAAGTCTATGCTAACCTTACGTTTTTCAATAAGTTGGTTGTACGGAGAATTTTCGATTGATGGCGCAGGTTGAGAAACCAAAATGGTTTTAACTTTTGCCGTTTTTGTCAAAACTTGAGTATGTGTAACGCTAGCCATATAGGGGCAATTTCAGAGGCGCAAATATACAAAATAATATAGACCGGCATAACGTTAAGATGCTTAAAATACAGTTTTATCATATTGAGATGAATCGCCAAGACGGCTACCGCATAGCCTGAGGCAAAAACTATTGATGGTATTTCGCCAAATCCGGTGAAAGCCAAACCAAATAGCAAGCAGCCATAAAAAAAGGTTAATTTTTCTTTGTTTAAGGTGCGTATGTGAATTATCCTGAAGAACACTTCTTGCCTGTTAAAAAAAGACATAAAACTACCCTCAAGGAATGTCTTCAATACCCAAAAAATCATAAAACCACCTCCATAATACAAGACTTCCTGGTCAAAGCTTGATATATGAAAGCTCTTGTTTTGAAACACCCGTACAACAAGACCAAATATCAGACTCCTCAAAACAAAAGTGAGTATTGAAACCCTCTTTGATAAATTGAAAGGCTTATTAAGTTCTTCTATCTTTCCAATCCCAGCCCAAAAACACATCATAGAATTTAGGCGCCAGGGATTGACAAGCTTAAGCGCAGATAGTAGCGTCAATGCCAAAACCAAATAAAGGCCGTAATTGTGATCGATAAGTTCTCGCAGTTCATACATACCACAAAAGTATCTAAATTTTTAAGGGTTATCCACTTATTTAAATGCGTATTTTAGCTGTATATGAACGCAACAGTTGTAGTCATCCCTACTTATAATGAGGCAGCGAACATTCAAGGCATCATACATGCTGTTATGGATTTGCCTGTTCCCTTTGATCTCCTGGTTGTTGATGACAACTCCCCCGATGGTACTGCTAATATAGTTCAGGGTTTACAGGCAACATTTCCCCAGCTTCATTTAGAAGTACGACAAAATAAAGAAGGACTCGGACCCGCTTATATTCACGGATTTAAGTGGGCTATGGATAAAGGCTATACCTATCTTTTTGAAATGGATGCAGATTTTTCTCATCCGCCCAAAGCACTTGCACCCATGCTCGCGCTTCTTGAGGGAAATAAGGCTGATGTAGTTATAGGTTCTAGGTACAAAAAAGGAATACGTGTACGCAAATGGCCTTTGAGCAGAATTGTACTTTCTCTTGGCGCATCGTTATATGTCAGAATCATCACTGGTCTGCCTGTTACCGATCCTACGGCTGGATTTGTTGGGTATAAAACCAAAGCACTCTCAACACTTAAGTTGGATGATATCCGATTTAAAGGATATGCCTTTCAAATTGCACTTAAATTTTGGTTGTGGAAAAAAGACTTCCGAATTGTCGAATTCCCCATTACTTTTACCGACAGAACCGCAGGGGATTCAAAAATGAATACTTCTATTATTAATGAGGCTATATTTGGTATTATTGGTATGAAATGGCGCAGTTTATTTAAAAAACAAACATGAGTAACATATTAATTAAGGGTGCAAAAGTGGTGAATGAGGGGCGAATAGCATTGCTAGACGTGCTTATTGAAGGGGAGCGCATTGTAGCTATTGAGGCCAATATGCCCGTAACTTCCGAAATGGAAGTAATAGATGCGAGGGGTAAATTCTTGCTTCCAGGCTGCATAGACGATCAAGTTCATTTTCGTGAGCCTGGTCTAACGCATAAAGCCACCATAGGAACAGAATCAAAAGCCTGTTTGGCTGGAGGGATTACCTCTTTTTTAGAAATGCCCAATACCAATCCCCAAACCACCACTGCGCAGGCCTATAACGATAAGCTAGACGTGGCTGCTCAAACCTCTTGGGTTAATTATGGCTTCTTGTTTGGTGGCACCAACGATAATCTTGAGGAAATAAAGGCAATTGACCCGAAAACGACACCTGGCTTAAAGCTATTTTTAGGGTCTTCGACCGGTAATATGCTAGTAGATGATCCCGATACCCTAAAAAAAATATTTTCAGTTTTTCAACTTCCTATTGCTGTGCACTGTGAAGACGAACAAACCGTTAGCGCAAATCTTGCTGAATACATTAATAAGTATGGCGATGATATTCCCATTGAACACCATCCAGACATTCGCTCTGCGGAGGCTTGTTATTTATCTTCTTCTAAAGCCATAGCATTGGCAAAAGAGACAGGCGCTAGGCTACATGTATTCCATTTGTCAACAGCAAGAGAAACGGCATTATTCCAAAACGATGTGCCCTTAGCTAAAAAACAAATTACTTCTGAAGTGTGTATTCATCATTTGTGGTTTTCTGATGAAGATTATGCTCAAAAAGGCACCCATATCAAATGGAACCCCGCTGTTAAATCTGCAGCAGATAGAGCAGGACTTTGGGAGGCACTCAACGATGATCGCATAGACATTATTGCTACCGATCACGCGCCACATACCTTGGAAGAAAAAGATCAAGTTTACACAAAAGCACCATCTGGAGGACCAATGGTACAGCATGCGTTGGCTGTAATGCTAGAATGTGTAAACCAAGGAAAAATAACCCTCGAGAAAGTAGTAGAAAAGATGTGTCATAACCCGGCCATTTTATTTTCTATTAAAGAACGCGGCTACATAAAAACGGGTTACTATGCTGACTTGGTTCTTGTCGATTTAAATCAAGTACAAACCATAACGCGCGATAATCTTTTATACAAATGTGGTTGGTCTCCTTTAGAGGGAACAACATTACGAGGTGCTGTAACTCATACATTTCTCAATGGGACGCTAATGTATGCGCATGGAAATATAAAAGAAGCCAATCTCGCCAAACCTCTAAGCTTTACGAGATGAGAATTTTTTATATATATGGTATTGCTCTATTGTTGACCGCTTGTGCGCAAGACAGGATTGCCAAACCCGACCCTTTAATGAGTGAAGAGCAACTCATTAATTTTCACATTGACTTGGCATTGATTAATGCGGCTAATAATTTTCCTGAAGGATATTATGTTCCCTTAGATTCTTTGTATAAGTTTCACGGAATAGACAGCCTTAATTTTGTAAAGAACAACACCTATTACGCCTCAAAGTCGAAGCGGTACACACGCATTTTTGAGGAGGTTGAATCCCGGTTAAAAACAATACAGGAGCAGGACTCAGGTGGCCCCCCTCAGCCCTTACTTGACAATAAATATTAGGCCCTGTCTTTCGGGTTCGTTAACATAGGTTTATATTTGCTAAAAATTAGTACATGGCATCATTTGTAGAAGAACTTACATGGCGCGGAATGGTGCACGACATCATGCCCGAAACCGATGCAACCCTAGCTACGGGAATGACATCTGGATACATTGGGTTTGACCCAACGGCAGACTCGCTTCATATTGGCAGCTTGGTTCAGATCATGATTTTGATGCATTTTCAACGTTATGGCCATAAACCATACGCACTTGTGGGTGGCGCAACGGGTATGATTGGAGATCCATCCGGAAAATCTGCTGAACGGAACTTATTGGATAATAAAACGCTTGAGCACAACTGCAACGGTATTGAAAAACAGCTATCAAAATTTTTAGATTTTGACAGCAACAAGCCAAATGGCGCCGTAATGGTCAACAACCTGGATTGGATGGCTTCTTTTAAACTTATTGATTTTGCCCGTGATATTGGCAAGCACCTGACAGTAAATTATATGATGGCAAAAGACTCTGTTAAGAAGCGCCTTGGGGCAGAGGCCAAAGAAGGAATGTCTTTTACAGAGTTTACGTATCAGCTTATTCAGGGCTATGATTTTCTTCACTTATACAAACACCACAACTGCTTACTCCAAATGGGTGGTAGCGATCAATGGGGAAATATTACGACCGGAACCGAACTTATTAGACGCAAGCTTTCTGGTAAAGCATATGCCCTTACATGCCCACTGATTACCAAATCGGATGGCAGCAAATTTGGAAAAACTGAAGGAGGTAATGTGTGGCTAGATCCAGAAAAAACATCGCCTTATAAGTTTTATCAATATTGGCTTAATGCTTCTGATGCAGATGCTGAAAAATACATCAAGATTTTCACTTTTCTTATTAGAGATGAAATAGACTCTTTAATTGCCGCGCATCGTGATGCCCCTCACCAACGACTGCTCCAGCGAAAACTGGCTCAAGAGGTTACTACTATGGTTCATTCCGCTGAAGATGTAGCACGGGTGGAGCAAGCGGCTCAACTTTTATTTGGTAAGGCCACGACAGACTCACTTAAAACATTAGACGCCCAAACACTATTGGATATTTTTGAAGGCGTTCCTCAAGCTGAAGTAACAGCTGAAAAATTAGCAGCCGATGGACTTTCAATAACAGATGCATTAGCAGCAGAAACAGGCTTTTTAAAGTCCAACGGAGAAGCTCGAAGGGCACTAAAAGAAAATTCCATTTCCGTCAATAAAGAAAAGGTTACTGAGACAAAGCATATCACTGCTGCTGACCTTATTTGCGGTAATTATGTGTTGTTACAACGCGGTAAGAAAAACTATTTTCTGCTTGTCGTTAAGCCGTCATAAGCGAGCAGCCTCTAACATCTGAAGCATCGTATCTGCCCAAAACTTCAAATGTGCCATCCGCATGGCATTTTCCAAGGTCTTGTGTGGCGATAAAAGCACAAGAATCTTTGTTGGATAAATCAATAATATTAATGCCACCCGATCCTGTATTGGATACTTTGTTTGGCTCGTGTATGTCCCGTATCAATACGCGCATACTTTTTGATGGACGGAACAACCCTTTTCCTTTCGAGTAGGCTTGCGAAAGCATTTCGGTCATCCCATATTCGCTGTGAATTTCTGAAACCCCAAAACCTTTTTTGAGCAATTGGTGCAACTCCTCTCTTACGAGCTCTTTTCCTCTTCCTTTCATACCCCCTGTCTCCATTATGGTCGTATGTTGTAGTTGCAAAGGATACTTTTCGCAAAAATCCAGTAACGCAAAGCTTACTCCAATTAAAATAGTTGATTTTTGCAGCCTATCTAAGGTTCTCAAAGCCTTGTGTAGTGCTTCAAATTGATTGAGGTAGAATCCACTGAACTCTTGTTTTGCCTTACTGATTAGATCACGACACATATATAATAGCGAGGCATTGGGTCTTTCAATATAACCTGGAAGTAGTGCCAAAATATGGTAGTCTTCTGGCTGACCATAAAACTGGGCAAATCCTTTTCGAAAACTAGCTTCATATTGCGACAATGATGCTACGTGGTGTTTGCTTGAAACACCTCCTGTACCCGAGCTTTCAAATACAAATGCATCTTCTTTTTTACAGCTTACACGGTGTGTTTTAAAAAAAGTAATGGGCAAAAAGGGAATCTGAAGCGCGCTTTTCACATCTGCAGGATTTACATTGGTTAAGTCACAGAAGGAACGATATACAGGGTTGTGCTCAAACTGGTATGTGAATAAGGACAATGCCTCTTTTTCAAACAGATTCATAATAGTCAAATGTATTGATGATTTTTTAAATCCGTTACTAATCGGAGCACTATAATTTTTTATATTTGGTTGAACAATTATCGCATGAAAAAAAAGGATACGCGTATTTTGCTTGTTGATGACGAGCCCGATATTTTAGAAATACTTGATTACAATATATCTGGGGAAGGGTATCAAGTTAAAAGGGCAAAGAATGGCTTGGAGGCCTTAGAAAAAGCCAATAAGTGGAAGCCTCATTTGATTTTATTAGATGTGATGATGCCCGAAATGGATGGTATTGAAGCCTGTGAACAACTTCGTAAAAACACGAGTCTCTCTGAAGTAGTCATTGTTTTTTTAACAGCGCGAAGTGAAGATTATTCCCAAGTCGCTGGTCTTGAGGCAGGGGCAGATGATTATATAACAAAACCGATTAAGCCAAAAGTACTTTTAAGCAAAATCAAAGCAATCCTACGCCGATTCAAAGGCCCAAGTTCAAAAAGCTCTTTTGAAGTTGGAGATTTGGTGGTTAATAGAGAAGAATACGTGGTATCCTATAAAGGCTTAGAACTCAATTTGCCTCGAAAGGAGTTTGAATTATTGTCTTTGCTAGCATCTAAACCACAAAAAGTATTTGAACGTGGAGAAATTTTAGACAGGGTATGGGGGAATGAAGTAATTGTTGGGGGCAGAACCATTGATGTACACATTCGTAAGTTACGAGAAAAAATAGGAGATAAACACTTCAAAACAGTCAAAGGCGTTGGATATAAATATGTGAACTAATATGGCCAAGAGACCGATAAAGTCTTATCGATTTTCACTTATTACATCGTTATTAATAACGGATATTGTCCTGTTGCTAACCGTGGGTTTTGCCTATGCTTTTACTGATACAATCCTTTTTAGTATAGACAAAACACTAGTGCTTACAGGCTGTGGTCTTATCATTTTTATGTCTGTATTTTTTGTTCTTAATTACAGGATTGAAAAATTCATATATAAAGGAATAAAACAATTGTATCAAGACCTAGAACCTGAGTTTAGAGGCGAAATACAAGATATTCTCACTGCCGACAATATGGACTCCTTGCTAGAAAGCGTCAAAGAATTGGCATTAAAGCGTAGCGTTGAATTGAACAGCCTAAAAGATCAAGCTTCTTTTCGACGTGAGTTTTTAGGGAATATTGCCCATGAGCTCAAAACACCTCTCTTTACGGTCCAAGGGTACATACTCACCCTTTTGGACGGAGCATATAAAGATACGGCGGTTAATGAAAAGTATTTGGAGCGGGCCAATAAAGGAGTAGAACGGCTTACATACATTGTCAAAGATTTAGACTTGCTTACCAAACTAGAAAAAGGGGACACCCAGTTAGAATTAGAAAATTTTGATGTACTCGAAGTAATTCAAAGTGTATTTGAATTATTAGAAATGCAAGCGGTTAAATCCAGCATAAGCCTTGAGTTTGATCATAAATACACTTCAGCTATTGGGGTTTATGCCGACAGAGAGCGTGTGCAACAGGTTTTGACAAATCTTGTCATGAACTCAATTAAGTATGGAAAAAAGAAAGGTACGACTGAAGTAAGCGTACAGTCTGTAGCTGATGATAAAATAATGGTTCGTGTGCGCGACAATGGGGAAGGCATTGAGCAAGAGCATTTACCTCGTTTGTTTGAACGTTTTTATCGGGTAGATAAAAGTGGTAATCGCCGTAGGGGTGGGTCTGGCTTGGGCTTGGCCATTGTTAAGCACATCATTGAAGCGCATAAAGAACAGATTTTTGTCGAAAGCCAAGCAGAAATTGGCTCCGAGTTTTCATTTACTTTAGAAAAAGGGAGTCTGACAGATGCAGCCTAAAATAACATTGTGGGAAGTAAAAATAAATTAAAGCGATTTAAAGAAAACGAATCATTTGAAAATGTGATTCAACCTAGCCGAGCAGAACTGCTTGAAGGCACTTTTCAACACAAGGGGAGTTGGGCTGCTTTTTTTAAAAATGACAACCCTATCGTAGTTGAGTTGGGTTGTGGCAAGGGGGAGTATGCCGTAGGCTTGGCTAGAAAAAACCCCAAACTAAATTATATTGGTATTGATATTAAAGGCGCGCGCTTTTGGCGAGGCGCCAAAACAGCCCTTGAAGAAGGGCTTGAAAATGTAGCATTTGTGCGCACGCAAATCGAACTTATTGAAGCGGTTTTTGCACAAGGCGAAGTAGCTGATATTTGGATTACTTTTCCGGATCCACAGTACAAGTTTAGGCGCAAACACCACCGATTGACCAATCCAACGTTTTTACGTAGCTATCAACAAGTACTCCAGCCCGAAGGTGTTGTACATCTCAAAACAGATGCTGCTTTTTTACATGGCTATACGCTAGGTGTTTTAGACGGATGGGACATAAAACCACTAATGGCACATCACGATATCTATCAATATGTGCATGCCCCAGCAGATGTCATTGGCATTCAAACCTTTTACGAGCAACAGTATCGTGAGCAAGGCATTCCCATTACTTATCTAAAATTCTCCTTTTCTACTGATGCAGCAACAAAATGACTTTTTTGAACGCGTATATGAAGTAGTACGGCAAATACCTTATGGTAAGGTAACTACCTATGGAACCATCGCAAAATATTTAGGTGCTGCCAAAAGTGCGCGAACGGTTGGTTACGCCATGAATGCTGCTCATGCCAAACCCGATGTTCCGGCGCACCGCGTGGTGAATCGCATAGGGATGCTTACTGGGAAACATCATTTTGGCGGTATCAATACCATGCAGCAATTGTTAGAGGAAGAGGGCCATCGAATTGTCAAAGATCAAATCCAAAATTTCGATGTTGTTTTTTGGAACCCAAACACATAGCCCTAGTCTTCACACGATATGTTATATTTGTAAACTTATTTAGACTGAATGAAAATTACACGCCCTGCAATTGAACAAGCATTATCACGTATTAGTTTGCCTGGTGCAGGTAAAAACCTAATGGAAGCCAATGCGGTTACAAACATCAATATTTTTGGTGATGAAGTGGTGGTTGATGTAGAGACGGACAATCCTGCATTACAGGCTAAAAAGAAAACGGAAGTTTCCATCATGAAAGCCATTCATGATCAGGTTCATGAAAAGGCCAAAGTAAAGGTGAATATTTCTGTGAAGGCAACTGAAAAAAAGGATCCCAATTTGATTAAGGGAAAACCTATTGAGGGCATTCAACACATTATTGCGGTTGCTTCTGGAAAAGGCGGTGTAGGTAAATCTACGGTAACGGCTAATCTGGCGGTTTCCCTTTCCAATATGGGGTTTAAAGTGGGTGTGCTAGATGCGGATATTTACGGGCCATCCATGCCTATTATGTTCGATGTGGCTAATGAACGCCCATTGGCAAAAAACATCGATGGTGTTTCTAAAATGGTGCCTGTTGAGAACTTTGGAGTAAAGCTGTTGTCTATTGGATTTTTCACCAAACCTGACCAAGCGGTTATTTGGCGTGGCCCTATGGCTGCAAAGGCACTTAATCAAATGATTTTTGATGCCGCGTGGGGGGAGTTGGATTTTTTATTGATTGACCTGCCACCAGGAACAGGCGATATTCATCTTAGTATTATGCAGTCTTTACCCATTACAGGAGCAGTAGTTGTCAGTACTCCGCAAGCTGTGGCCCTTGCCGATGCCAAGAAAGGCGTTGCCATGTTCCAACAAAAAAACATTCAAGTGCCGGTGCTGGGAATTGTTGAGAATATGGCCTATTTCACTCCCGAGGAATTGCCTGACAATAAATATTATATTTTTGGCAAATCTGGGGCGAAGTATTTGGCAGAAGATTTAAAAATTCCTTTTTTAGGAGAACTGCCACTTGTACAAAGCATTCGTGAAGCAGGAGATGTTGGGCGTCCTGCGGCCATGCAAGAACAAACAGTTGTTGCAGCTGCCTTTACCGAAGTCACACGGGCTGTTGTGTCAGAAGTAGTGCTGCGTAACGAACAACTACCGCCTACCGAGGCGATTAAAATAACCACTATGGCAGGTTGTGCTGCCGTAACAAAAAAATAGGCTATGTCAGATTTAAACAAACGTATTGAACAAGCTCTTGAAGAAATCCGACCATTTTTAAAATCTGATGGTGGAGATATTGAACTTGTTGGTATTGAAAATAATACGGTTAAAGTCCAACTTTTGGGCGCCTGTGTGGGATGTTCTGTAAATCAGATGACCCTAAAACAAGGAGTTGAATTGACCGTAAAAAAATACGCTCCTGAGATTGATCAAGTGGTAAGCGTAGATTAAGTCTAAAAAAAAAGCCCCCGATATGGAGGCTTTTCTATTTGTGGATTCTTATATCAGCTTGTTTTTCTGCAAACAAAGGCAACTAAAACGCCACCTATCGTGTACATGGCTAACCAATAAACACTATCCAGAACATAATATTCTGCTTTAGCAAAATCGGTTGTAGCATAGCGTATAAAGCTCATGGAAACGGATGTCAATAATGTGGCCCAGATGCCATAAGTGAACCCTTTTTTATTGCTATAAATCCCATTACACCATTTTTGAAATATATGTACAAATGCGTATGAAAATACCAGTACTCCTACTGCTAATACGCCAATCATATAGGGGTCTCTGTTTATATTTTTACTTGGGTCTATGTATTCCTTTAAGCATTCATCAGCTCCCAAATAAAATAAAGGGGGTATAAAATAAAAAAACAGGAAAGCAACAACGGTTGACCAGATAATGGATTTAGAAAACATAATATTCGATTTAGGTTAAGTGTTTCAAAAGTATAAAATTTAAATTAAGACATGTTTTAGTTCTTACAACAGTTTTTAACCATGTATATTTGTGACGCATGGAACAGCGCTTTATTTCTAGTAACGCCCAACCTCATCAAGTTGCTTATCACACCAAATGGCAAGCACCCAGCAATATAGCTCTTGTAAAATACTGGGGTAAAACCGCCCCGCAATTACCTAAGAATGCATCTTTAAGTTTTACCTTATCCGATGCCCAGACCCAAACCGAAGTCCACTTTACGCCGCTAAGCTCTTCTGCCAAAAAAGTCTCTTTTAGCATTCTTTTTGAGGGTGAAGAGAAGCCGAGCTTTCGACCCAAACTCGAAGCCTTTTTTGATCACATTGTAGCCTATCAGCCTTTTTTGTTGCATTATGATGTCGCCATAAGCTCTCACAACACATTTCCACACAGCAGCGGCATAGCTTCTTCTGCTTCGTCTCTAGCCGCACTGGCCGCTTGTTTGGTAGATTTTGAGTCCCAATTGTCACCCATGGATGAAAAGCTAAAGTTTGAAAAAATATCATTTTTGGCACGTCTTGGTTCTGGCAGTGCCTGCCGAAGTGTGCAGGGGCCAATGATGGCTTGGGGTACGCACCCTTCTTTGGAAGCTTCTTCAGATTTAACAGCAGTTACTGTAGACGATATCCACCCAATCTTTACAACCTATTGCGACACCATTTTACTAGTAGATAAAGGACAAAAGCAAGTGAGTAGCACTTTAGGACACAAGCTAATGCACAACCACCCTTATGCCTCCCAGCGATTTGCACAAGCCAATGCACAACTAGCAGCTTTGCTGCCAGTGCTTAAAAGCGGAAACCTAGACGATTTTATACCCATAGTAGAAAAAGAAGCTTTGGATTTGCACGCCATGATGATGACTTCAAATCCCTATTTTATTTTGATGCAACCCAACACCTTACACATCATCAATGCTGTCTGGAAGTTCAGGTCTGAAACAGAAATTCCCCTTTGCTTTACACTGGATGCAGGCGCCAATGTTCACTTGCTTTATCCAAGTAATGTGGCGGATAGTGTTAAAGCATTTATAGCTTCTGATTTGCTGCAATTTTGTCAAAATCGCCAATGTGTACATGATGTGGTTGGTATGGGAATAAAAAAGTGCTAGATTTGTTGTAATGAAGGGACCGTTATTTTACGCAAAAATTTTACTCTTTGGCGAATATGGCATCATAAAAAATGCCAAGGCATTGTCTATTCCTTATAATTACTACAAGGGGGCTTTGCGTATGGATAACCATACTTCAGAAGCTGCAGTATCCTCCAACGCCAAACTAAAAGCATTTGCCGAATATCTAACAAGTTTAGATACCGCATTGGTAACTTTCGACCACAAACGCTTAGCAACCGATTTGAACAAGGGGATGTATTTTGACAGTAGTATTCCACAAGGATATGGCGTAGGGAGTAGTGGTGCGCTAGTAGCAGCTATCTACGACCGCTATGCTTTTGAAAAAATTACCGTACTAGAGAACCTTACGCGTCAAAAACTCACCAAGCTAAAAAGTATTTTCTCCGAAATGGAATCTTTCTTTCACGGGAAATCGTCGGGTTTAGACCCACTCAATAGCTTTTTGAGCTTGCCTATTCTCATTCATTCTAAATCAGAAATTGAGCCAACGGGCATTCCATCTCAATCACAAAAGGGGAAAGCAGCTGTTTTTCTACTGGACAGTGGGATGACTAGTGAGACCGCCCCTTTGGTTTCCATTTTCTTAGATAATCTTGAGGCTCCTGCCTTTCGAAAAATGATGAAAGAAGAGTTTATAGCCATTTCTGATCGTTGTATTGAGCACTTTTTAAGTGGTAATATTTCAGATTTATTCTCGGATGTGAAAAAACTATCTTCTGTTGTGTTGGAACACTTTAGCCCCATGATTCCAAAGCGTTTTCAAAACGTTTGGGAAAAAGGGATTGAAACCAATGCATATTACCTAAAACTCTGCGGCTCTGGCGGCGGCGGTTATATCCTTGGTTTTACCCAAGACCTGACCAAGGCAAAAAGCTTACTTGCAGACCATCAATTGGAGGTCGTTTACACATTTTAAGATGCGTGCCCCATCTTCATCAAAGCAATTGTTTTTACAGGCAATTGGTCTGTTCTCTTTGGTAAGGGTTGTCAATGTGAGTGTCCTAATGTTAGCCCAAGTACTCACCGCAGTGTTTATTTTTTCTAAACTAGACATCGTTCCTACTTTAAAGAATGTTGAGTTATGGCTGATTGTTCTAGCCACAGGCTTTAGTGTTTCTGGTGGGTATATTTTCAATGCTTTTTTTGATGAAGAGAAGGATCTTATTAACCGACCTCAAAAAACCATACTGGAGCGTCATGTTTCTGCCAAAGCCAAATTAGCCATGTACTTTATCTGCTCGGTGATGGCTCTTTTGACAGCCAGCTATGTGTCGTTTCGTGCAGTGCTTTTTTTTACGTGCTACATGGTAGCTATGTTTGTGTATTCATCACTACTAAAACGCGACTTGTGGTTTGGTACCCTTACTAGCACCTTGTTGACCATATTGCCTTTCTTCGCTATTACGGTTTACTACAATAATTTTTCCCTTGAAATTTTTACCCATGCTGCTTATTTGTATACCCTTGTGAGTATTCGCGAATTTGTGAAGGACTTGTATAATTTGAAAGGGGATTTGGCGCAGAACTACCAAACCTTTCCTGTGGTATGGGGCGAAAAAAAAACCAAAAAACTCATTACTATCTTAATTGTATGTGCGCTGATGGTGATCGTGTTACTGCAAACCTTTTTCTCACTTCACGCCATGATTTATTATTTTGTGTCTGCTTTTGTCTTGTTGCTGCTTTTACTGACGTTGTTGTGGCGACTTTCTAGCAGCCGTCATATGGGATTATTGCTCCAATTGACACGGCTTATAATTTTATTTGGCATAATAAGTCTGCCTTTACTACGGCTTAACGTTTAAGCTTCTTACTTTTGCAAGGCATAACCATGGCCATGAATAAGAAAAAAACACAAAAACCCAGTGAGGGGATTCGATTGAATAAGTTTATCGCCCATGCGGGTATTTGTTCACGCCGTGAAGCGGATATGCATATCAAGATAGGCTCTGTAAAAGTGAACAACAAGGTCATGACCGAAATGGGCTATAAGGTAAAGCCAACAGATGAGGTCCAGTTTGACGGGCAGCGATTACAGGCCGAAAAACCTACCTATGTGTTGCTCAACAAGCCAAAAGGGTTTATTACCACCACACGTGATGAAAAAGGCCGAAAAACGGTAATGGATTTGGTGGCAAATGCAACCAAAGCACGCATAGTTCCTGTGGGCAGGTTAGACCGCCCCACCACAGGGCTTTTGTTGTTTACCAATGATGGCGATTTGGCTAAAAAACTTACACATCCCAGTACAGGAGTAAAAAAACTCTATCATGTTGTACTGGACAAAAATGTCAGCGGTCAACATTTGCAAAGCATCAAAGCGGGTATTAAACTTGATGATGGCAGCATTAAAGCCGATGAAGTGAGTTATGTACAGGGAGCCTCCAAACGAGAGGTAGGTATTGCCCTCCATTCGGGGCGTAACAGAATAGTAAGACGCATTTTTGAATCCCTAGGCTATGAAGTGATTACCTTAGACCGTGTGTTATTTGCCGGACTTACAAAGAAAGATTTACCTCGTGGACACTGGCGTCATTTATCTCAGACTGAAGTACAGCAGTTAAAGATGCTGTAGTCCTTTCACTAGCAAAAGCATAAAAAATAAACCCCCCGCCTAAGCGAGGGGTTTGTGGTACCTCCAGAAATAAAACCATCAAATATTTTACTGAAAATTAGTTAGTTACAAAAAATATGGTACACATTGTGTACCACTATAAAATTTACATGTAAAAGTTGATTATGAAAAGTACTTATTTGGAAGGGTTAGAGAAAACTTTACCCTTATAGTTCAAGATTAGAATTGTTATGGAAATGACTACCCATATTGTACCAAACAAAAAATCTCCTTCAAAAAAGATGTCACTTAATCCATAAAAGAGATAAAAAACTCCATAGAAATACCAAAACCAAGTGAGGTATTTATTTTTCTTATATTGAGAAACTTTATCTAAATCTACTCGTTGGGTAAAATAGTTTATTCCAAAAACCAGAACCATTAAAAAACCGAAAAATAAAACTCCAAATAATTTATTGTCCATATCGTAAATTTAATGAAAAAAAGATGAATTTTAAGGTTATGAAAGTGTGTACCAAATAAAAACGTTTAATTACTTGATATACAATATATTAAGGTACTGGTTCGATTCCCGAAAAAGATTAAAAATCCTTAAAATAAAAAGACCCTAACTAATTGAATAACAAGTAGTTAAGGTCTAGTGGTACCTCCAGGAATCGAACCAGGGACACAAGGATTTTCAGTCCTTTGCTCTACCAACTGAGCTAAGGTACCTTTGTACTTAGCGGTCGCAAATATAAAGCGAGTTTTTCACAACTACCAAATA
>Ga0228669_1000738_pt1 | contig 15797 bp, 16 predicted proteins | sample 84DmetaG_FD_182700 | JGI IMG/M metagenome (GOLD analysis project Ga0228669, IMG submission 182700) | Seawater microbial communities from Monterey Bay, California, United States - 84D | ecosystem: Environmental > Aquatic > Marine > Coastal | place: USA: California | collected 2016-10-11 | reverse complement strand
ATTCAAAAAATAATAATGAACAAAGATTTTTCACATTTATAAAAAAAAATTGAATTAAGTTTACTGGAAAAATACTATGTATACAAAAAATGGATATCCAACATCCAGCTTACGGAGACGTCAAGTTCAATAAATGGCTACCAGTTATGGCGCACAAGACGAACAGTGTGACAAAAGAACATGAAATTATTGAATTCCCTTTGTATGAAATCTTGTTTATTGAAAATGAAGATCCAGGGTTTATTATTCGGAATAAAAAAACAAAAAAAATTAAGACGACTGTCAACGATGAATATCATTTGTGGGATGGTGAAAAAGTTACCTCTTATAGAAAGACCCACGTCGCATTACCATCCGCATTTCCAAACACCCCTTCTCTAGAATCAATCAATCATATAGACGATAATCGCAAAAACAATCATATTTGTAATTTAAGATGGTTTTCCAAAAGCGAAAGTGGTATTAAAGCACAAAAGAAATCAGTAAACGAAAGTAACAAAAATGGTGGCAGAAATGGTCGTTATACGATTGTGAAACAACCAGACCCACAAGACAAAAATAACCGAGCAAAATCAACCACGATTGGTCTATTTCGTAGTGTAGACAAATGTGCCAAATTTATCATTGAAAATGTAGTTCAAAAAGACAATAAACCGGTATTAAAAACAGTGGCGTCAAAAATCAGAAGAGCGATTAAAACCCCCGAATATAAGGCATATGGATATTACTTCGACGCTTATGAGATTGAAGTTGAAAATGAAGAATGGAAGTATCATCCTAAATATACAGAAAATGAATTCTCGTCACACGGAAGAGCCAGAAATCGTTATGGACATATTGCTCAACAAAATAAAAGTGGCTCTCGTTATAAACAGATATGCATACATGGAAAACCAAAAAGCATCCACCGCCTAATTTGGGAAACATTTATGGGCGAAATCCCCGAAAATCTAGAAGTCATGCACGACGACGAAGCCCCAAGTAATGAAGACAATAGTTATCGAAATTGGTTGTGTGATTTGACACTGGGAACACATTCGCAAAATATGGTATCATTTCACGAAAGTAAAAATCAGATTATTTGTGAACAAAATAATAATGGTAACTTAGGTTTCGTCGAAAATGTTCCCGAAACAACTTTAATTAACAAAAAAACATTTTCTAATAATGCATTGGGAGATTTGATGAGAAATGGTGTACCAGGTATTCAATATATTCAAGCAAAGGGGCGTTCAAGTAAGTATGTGTTGAGCCGGCGGTTTTCAAAAAGTGGTAAAGATATTAGCTCTTCGGGTAGCTCCAAAAAGTCAGATGAAGAAAAATTCTTGGAAATACTAAGAATTTATCAAGAACAATGCAAAGAAGAATGTCAAAAGAAAGATATTATGGAATTGGATTTAGGTGAGTTTGAAGTATTATTTAATCAGAATAGTTAATTCAACCAACATGTGTTGAGATACTTATATCATCTGAGATTAAATTACTTCCTTTATGAGATGACTTGAACTCTATTAATTGGTGCATATATTCTTTATATTCCTTATAACTCATATTAATTCGTGGATGAACTTTGAATATAGCATTTCTTCTAGGAAATGATAATTTTTCTAGTGTTTTGATACTCTCACACGCAAATAGATAAAACTCATTGGCACCATTTTTTTTTAAAGCTTTATACGGATTTATCATAGGTTCAAGTATAAGGGTTTTACCCAACGATGATGCTATCCCCCATTCCGCGATACTTCGATAACAATCAAAATCATCATTTAAACGTAAACTAAATACGTGACATTTTTCTATCATTTCGTAGTTTCTTTTATTTACTATGTCTGAAATTTTAGTCAGATCTTTACCAAATAATAGTTCAATGTCGCTTTCGTCCCAAGTACCATGACATACAGAAAGATTTTTTCTATCCATTACTTTCATATCTAATATAGCACAAGGTCCTGTCACGTTTAATGTATTATTTACAGCTTGGACACCAATGTCTTCTTGTAGATTAGTATAGTGTTCATATTTTATGATATTCTCTGGATGTAACTCCATGCCACCCTCACTTGTCAAATAATTTAACAAATCATTTAGTTCATATCTACTAGATGCCGGATTTACTACATATCGCCTTGTTAGAGTACAAGGAGCATTCGAACGCTCTCCCTCTGGTTCACATATTTTTCCAGCGAAGAACATATTTATCCTAAGTCCACATTTACATTGTGGACATTCCTCAAGTTTTGATTTACATTCATCACAAATTAAATACGTGCAATCGTTTTCACAATAACACATTCCGTGATCATCTTCGCATACCATGCAAGCCATTTTGGTTACTTATATCATTCTTATAAGTGTGTTTATTTATTTCAATTTTATTTCAATAACACGGCAACTGAATTTGACGACCGATATATATTTATGAATTAAATAAAATTGATTTATATTATTAACAATGAAAGTATATTATATGATGACCAGCATTCAGAGTAAGTTTGAAGAAAAGGTAGTGGAATATTGTGAAAGATTTCCCAAAGAAACAATTATTATAAATAATGAAGAATATAGCGATAAAACTATTTTTAAGAGAGAAAGTAAATGTCAGTTTACCTGTTTGCAGTGTAATAATAATGATACAAGAGTTATTCGTAATATTTGCGAAAAAAATGGATTTGTTTGTAAAGACTGTATTTTATTTACAAAAACAGGTAAAATTTGTTGGAATCCTGACAGAATTTATAGATATTTTAATTTTCACATAATAAAATACAATATATGTGCTAAGAAAATAAGAGGTTCATGGGAAATCCCTGATTATTATTGGTGGAGGAAATATCATTCACAATGGGCTGGTTCTCTTAGCAGAGAAAAGATAAATTTTCAAACTTTATTGAAAACACACAATTCAAATACGAGATTATTGAAAGCAAACACGTCTGAAGAAGAATTACTTAGTATATTTCTAAAAATATATGAAGATAGTGGAATAGAAGTTTTGACACCTTCATCATTAGATAAGAAGTATGGGTCTATATATAGCAAACATATTTCACAAGTACAAGAACGATACGAAATAGATAAAATAGAAAGCCTGTTTAAAGATGGAAATAATGACGAATTTGTTCCTAGCGGAGGTAAGGGAATACCTTCTTATTGGATATGTGAAAAACTTGATTTATTAGACGAACGATACAAATATGTAAAAGATAATAATCTAAGAATGAAAACTACAGAAGAATTAGAAACAATTGTAAAATTCCAAAGGAACACAGTTTTTGGTAACCATACACAAATATCATCTGGAGAAAATGCTAATAGTCGTTCTGATTATACTCCAGAAATGCGAGAATTATATCGAAGAGACCCACATAAATATACTGTTTATAAATTTAGAAACCTGTTAGGATTTCCACATAAACATCATCCAACTAACGATGGTAAATATATTATGAAGTCATTGTCAGAATTACACTTTTATCATAGAGCATTGGAATACAATGGAATTTCAAAAATTTGCTATGAGGTAAAAGGTATATATGTATCTCAGAATTCATCAATCGATTTTGTATTTGAATTGAATGATGGAAGAAAAATAGGCATTGAAGTGTGGAATTTTAAAGAAGGTGATTTTGTGAGTAAAGGTAGTCATTTTGATGATAATCGTATTAAAGACTATTTAGTTACAAGAATGGAAAAAGAAAGTCGATGGGAACAAATAGAAAAAAGTAAAAATATCAAATGTTATGGTATTGAATATCAAGATGTTCATAATAATACAAAAATGTGTGGGTTTTTTGAGAATAAATTAAATTTGACTATTAACCCAGAATACAAACCAGTATTTGTTGTTAGTATTCGACAAGATGAAGAAATCAAAAACGAACTAAAGAAAATTCACGACGAGAACGGATATTTAGATACAGATCTATACAGCCATTTGCGAAAAAAATTATGTCATTATGGCGGAAGTACGTTAAAAAATGTTTGCAATTTAATAGGGATTGATTTTCATGAAAACCATAAGAATAAATGGGCAAAAGGACCTCACTCGAAGGCAATGAAAAAAAAAGAAAAAGAAAGGGTGTTTGAATCAATGACAAAGTGTTTACGTGTATATGAAAACGTAGAACCAAATAAATATGGGAAAAGACGTATTAATATGCCTTTATTTAAAAAAATAGAGAAACAATGTTGGGGTAAAAATTGTATATTTCAAAATTTTGATGAACTTATTAATTATTTTAATGATGAATATGATGAAGAAAATTTTATTCTAGCTGAGAAAAAAACTAATTGGAACATAGGATATAATATTGAAAATAAAAAATATTATTTATACTCTAAAAAATTTGAAGACTATATTGAAGAGTTCAAAAATTACAAAAATATTAAAAAAGATAATAATCCACAATTTCATTACACCACAGCAAAAGGATATAAATTAGGAAATACTACAAACACTATAAGAAGTGATTACAAAAAGAATAAAATTCCAATTGATTATTTAGATGAACTAGAAAAACTAGAAATGATTTGGTCATCTAAAAATAACCCAAACTCTAAGTTCTTTAAACAATAAAATTTAAATATAAAATAAAACATGTAATATATTACACCTTTTAACATTTCAAACGCCGATTATTATATAAAATTGAAATAAAAATAAATATAATAAATAGTATCAAAAAGACAAATGGATTTTGAAATAACAGATGAATGTAAATTATGTAAAGGAGATATGGAACGGCTCGGCGCCGGGCATTTTCGTTTTCCAAATAAAAATGGGGATATTGATATTTGTGCAGATTGTGGAGATTATATGAATTATTTGGAAAAGGATTTAATTAAAGACAAAATAAAGTTTATGCGAAAAATAAGATGCGACAATTGTAATTTTCGTATTTGTAAGATTAATAATAATTCGGTATGTTTATGGTGTTTAAATGATGATATAATTTTAAGACATACAGTAGTTTATGGTAAATATAATGGAAAAACACACGCGTTTGTATTACAAAATGATTTTACTTATTGTATTAGTGAAATCGAGTTTAGAAGTAAAAAAAATTATGATGAAACCAAATTAACACATTTAACAAAAAAGGTATTAAATAATGTTTCACATAGAAATCGTTATAGGCCATCACGACTTGAAGATAAAAGTATAAATAAAAGATGGATGTAAATATTAAAATCGGTATTTGAAATGTTGAAAGATGTAAGAATAAATTGGCAAAAGGACCTTACTCGAGGGCAATGAAGGCAATTAAAGAAAAACAAAAAAGGAGATTTTGAAATAATTCAAAATTTTAATATACTCAATCCCCAAACACCCCCCATCCACATCCTCATTATATAAACTCTGAAACAATACACGAACACCTCGAGGATTATCTTTGATATTAATTACTTTCAATTTCTCGTTAATATTTTCAAAACACATTTTTTTAATATTTGGTGGACTGTTTGACACGTATCCTATTTTATCTGTAATATTTGATGAATTCGTTTTTTTGAGAGACTGAAAAAAAATTGAAAATCTGTACTCAGCACAAACAACACGCATTCAAACGCGATGGCTGCTATCACAACGAACGCAACAATGGAAACCACTACTCAACTATCCAAAACACCAATTCAATACGAACCCACACTTTCACAATCGGGTGAGTACCTGGACGATGACCTAAAAATGTATACTTGGAGAGAATTTGAAGAGTTTGGTGTCCAGTGTCCTTGTTGCAAAGGGTCCAAAAAGATCCATCGAAACAAATACACGTTCAAAAACTCACATTGTAAGACAAAAAGGCACGTTGAATATATTAAAAAAATGAATGCAGATTTGCAAACTTCTGAAGATGATACACAATTCAATAACGAAACCTACCAAAAACGCATTAAAACAATGAAAATACAAGTTGTAAAAGAACACCAGAACTATTTAATCGAAAAACAGCGCTGTGAAACTCTGAGAAGTCAATTGAAAGATATTATGACAGAAAATGAGGAGTTACATAGCGAAAAGAACCAGACATCTCAGTTTATCGAAGAGCTCGTTGCCAGTAATAAAGAAAACAGTAAACGATTGAAGCAATATGAAACAATGACAAAAATGATGATGAAAATTGAAGGTTATGAAGTTGATAACGAGTAAAATAACTAGGATTGAATGTTTATTTCAATATATAATTTGTTATTTGTCGGTAAAAACAAAACAATTTAAAAATATATTGAAATATTTTTTAATATGTGGCGTAAGTCGATATACAATTACAGTAGGGTCAACAATATGAGAGAACTTGTTTCAATTGAACATCGAGAACGATGGATAAAATGTGGTATACCAAGTACATCATTAAATTTAGATTTTACACAATCATTATGTGAAACATTGAAACATAATTTGTATAATATCGAAGACCGGCATTTTTTACTTGAACTTTTTAAAGACCGTATTGTACCTGGTGTAGATCCAACTACTTATGAAAAAGCAAAATTGCTTAATGATATATGCAATGAAAGGATATTTTGTGATATAATATCTAAACAAGATGCGGTGAAAATATTAGGTACAATGCAGGGAGGACATAACATAGATATTCTTACTAATTTGTTGGATAACGAAGAACTTGCGCAAAGTGCAAGCAATGAGCTCAAGCACAATATTTTGATATTTGACAACATACATAAAATAAAAGACAAGAATGAACAAGGAAATCCATACGCAAAGGATGTTTTGAAATCGTGGGCCAACGCCGAATGGTTCTTGAATAGACCTGAACTTGAAAAACAAATTAATCTCACTGTTTTTAAGGTTACTGGTGAGACAAATACGGATGACTTATCCCCAGCGGTGGATGCGTGGAGTAGACCAGATATTCCTTTACATGCTCTTTCTATGTTGAAAAATCCTCGAGATGGTATTGTTCCAAATATTGATGGCGAATTTGGCCCGATTGATCAAATCAATGAATTGAAGCAGAAAGGTAATCAGTTGGTTTATGTTGGCGATGTTGTGGGAACCGGTTCAAGTCGAAAAAGCGCCACGAATAGTATATTATGGCATTTTGGAAACGAAATAAAACATGTTCCAAATAAAAAGTACGGTGGTTTCTGCTTTGGTGGTAAAATATCCCCTATCTTTTTTAACACAATGGAAGACAGCGGCGCGCTTCCTATAGAAATGGATGTTTCTAAAATGAATATGGGAGATACTATTTCGTTGCATCCATATGAAGGGGTTGTCTGCGACGAGGCCAATAATATTATTAGTGAATGGAAACTGAAAACACCATCATTGCTCGATAGTGTACGTGCTGGTGGACGCATCAATTTAATTATAGGTAAATCACTTACGAATAAAAGCCAGGAGATAATTGGACACTATAATAATAGTATATTTATAGGTAATAATGTGAACACTTCCAAGGATGCAAAATACACACTTGCTCAAAAAATAGTTGGAAAAGCATGTAACTTACCTGGCATACTTCCAGGGAGTTACTGCGAACCAACTGTCACCAGTGTCGGATCACAGGATACTACTGGTCCAATGACTAGAAATGAATTAAAAGACTTGGCTTGTACAGGTTTTACAGCAGACCTAGTAATGCAATCATTTTGTCATACCGCAGCTTATCCAAAAGACGTTGATATTGAAACGCAAAAGACCCTACCAGAGTTCATCCACAATCGTGGTGGTATTTCTCTGAAACCGGGCGATGGTATTATTCACAGTTGGTTAAACCGAATGTTGTTACCAGATACAGTTGGGACCGGTGGCGATAGTCATACTAGATTTCCAATAGGTATTTCGTTTCCAGGTGGTTCTGGATTAGTTGCCTTTGCTGCAGCCACCGGAGTAATGCCATTAGACATGCCCGAATCCGTCTTGGTTCGTTTTAAGGGCAAAATGCAGCCAGGTATCACATTGCGTGATTTAGTTCACGCAATACCATATTATGCGCAAAAAAAAGGATTGTTGACATTGGACAAAAAGGGCAAAAAAAACATATTCAGTGGCAATATTCTCGAAATAGAAGGATTGGAACATTTAACTTGCGAACAAGCATTTGAGCTCTCAGATGCAAGTGCCGAGCGCTCTTCGTCGGGTTGCACCATTAAATTGGGCAAAGAAAGCGTAGAAGAATACTTGAGGTCCAACATATCTCTTCTGAAATGGATGATCAAAAGTGGTTATCAAGACGAAGCAAGTATTCGTAGAAGAACAAATAAGATGGAAGAGTGGTTGAAAGAACCAGTATTATTGCGAGCCGACGAAGGGGCGATATACAAGGAAATTATCGAAATTGATATGGATGAGATTACTGAGCCTATATTGTGTGCTCCAAATGATCCGGATAAAACCGTGCTACTGTCAGAAGTTCAAGGGACAAAAATTGATGAGGTTTTTATTGGAAGTTGTATGACTAATATTGGTCATTTCAAGGCTAGTGCTGAGATACTGAGGTCACAGCCAAAACTAAATAGCAAATTGTGGATTGCGCCACCAACTAAAATGGATGAACAGAAACTCAAAGAAGAGAACTATTATTCTGTCTTTGAGGAAAAAAATGTTCGAACAGAAATACCGGGCTGTTCGTTGTGTATGGGTAACCAGGCGAGAGTTGAAGACAAATCCACAGTAGTATCCACTTCTACTCGTAATTTTCCAAATCGCCTTGGAAAAGGGGCAAATGTTTTCTTAGCATCCGCTGAGCTAGCAGCAATTACGGGCGTCATCGGAAAAATACCGACGCCTGAAGAATATATGGAAATATATAATGAAAATGTCAAAGAAAAATACGATGATATTTTCACATATTTGAATTTTGATAAGTTATCTGAATACAATTCATAACTGAAATAATAGTTAAATTAATATTTTAGGTTTTTTAAAATATTAGTTGCGCAATTATTTTTATATGTTTCAAAGATCTCCACAAAATCGTCGCGTATAGCTGGAGAAGCTGTTTTCCGTTTCATTTTTGCCTTATTCTTAGATGTGGTATTGTAATTTGCATTCAAAATCAATCGCATGTAATAAGAATCGACATATAGATGTTTATTCCACTTCAAGTTGTGTTTAATACTTTCGCGGTGATGTTTGCGAATGAAATAGAACTCGTGTGTATCCATAATTGCGTCATAGTGTGATGATTTTTTGTAAGAACTATGAAAATAGCTCATAATAACTTCCCATACATCAGATGGAAAATCCATGTTGCTCGGTGTTTTTGTTATTTCATATTTTAGCAAGTATCATTTCAATTTTTTTCACACCTTTAAACAATAAAATTGAAACAAAAAAACAGCGCAACAATGCAACAATGTAACAAGAAAGAAGTGAATATGGAACGCGTTCATGTAGACGAGTTTATTAAAAATTGGACGACGCCTAATATAAAATGGAATATTTTGTCTTATCTGCTTTCGCGAAAAGAATTAAATATAAAAAATATACAACTTTCAGAGCAAACATATAGTTTTGGGAAAAATGTTTTGCCTGGAGAAACCGAGCGTTTTCGTACTGGAAACAACAAATATTTGTATTATTTCTTCCCATTCCAAAACGACGAAACTAAAATTGTCAGGTTTCCATTCATCTATTCTTTCCTAAGTTACTGGAAAGAAGCATCGAAACAATCTCATAGTACATTAAAAATCGAAAAGACAACAATTACAAAAATAACCGAAGAAAATATTCAAAGAATTCAAGTCAAAATCAACAGTGAAGATCATTATTGGGAACCCTCTTATCAAATGGGAAATGTAAGAAATGAGGAAGACGAGTTGATGGATAAAAGCAACCGCGTCCTCGATTTCCGTAAATTAGATATCAACAATGCAACACACTTTAAATATAAAAATTGCACGGCGATGTATGAAACTAAAGAAGGTGTATTTTGGAACCTGGAACAAAGTATTATTATTTGTTATCCGCCATATAATAATGGGCGTGACCGACAATTTAGTATATATCATAACAATTATCATCGAGAACTGCTAGTTTCTCCTTTGCAATTCTTATGGAGAATTAGAAAAAGAAGCGTGACCCTGAGCAAACTAAAAAAGATTGCGTCTTTCAACAAAATAAAAGGGCGCGCAAAACTCAAGACATATGAAGATTACCTTCAAGCCTTTACTAAACTTTAAATATTCAGGCTGGTATAATCTTCGCATAAATGTTTTGTCATAACAAATGGAACGGGGCAAACAAATGCATCAATATACTATCCCATGGAAGACGCCTTTATTTTATTTGTTTAAGAAAAATATCAAAATGTTATTTAAAAACAAAACCAATGACTTAATATTTATATGAAGGTATTGATTGCCACTCCTGCATATGGCGGACAAGTATATGCCGAATTTACTGAATCATTACTGTCGACGTGTTTTACATTGGCAGCATTGGACATACAATTTGATGTCAAGTTTATCAATAATCAGATCGTGACCCGGGCCAGGAACATGTTATGTCATTTTTTTTTAGACGACCCATCATTCACGCATATGATATTTATCGATGCAGACATTGTGTGGGAAGCAAATGATGTTGTCAAATTGTTGAAAAGTGGTTTGGATTTCGTAATCGGCGTATATCCAAATAAGAAGTATAAATGGGTAGAAGACAAATTGATATTAAACCCAAGCAGTGTATTTTTGGATGACAAAAGTATTTATACAAAAAAAGAAACAAGAAAAGAAAAATATGTGCCTGTAAAATATGCAGCGACTGGTTTTACAATGTTGAAAAGATGCGCGTTTGATGTGGTGAAAGATCACGTAGAAACATTTTTTTTACCGGGAGGCAACGGTGAAAATATTGAACTTCATAACTATTTTGATTGCAATGTTGTTGATAAAGACTATTTGACAGAAGATTATTACTTTTCGTATTTGTATCGGAAAAACGGAGGCGAGATTTTTGCGGACAGTACAATAACATTGAAACATATTGGCGCGCATGCGCATGGTGAATTGATTAGGCGCGATTAATATTTTGTTTGTTGTGACAATCTAGTCAATAAACATATTCATTTTGCGCTTGAGTGATAAGACACCAATATATTGATTGCAATCATGATGAACTGCTTTACCATTTAATATACTGGTTTCTCCGCCTTTGGAAAACGGCACAATATGTTCAAATGTAATATCATTGTTCGACATTTGATGACCACAAATCGCGCAAATATTATTTTGTTGAATACAAAGTGCATATCTACATTTTTTTCGTATATTTAGTTCGCATTCATTTCCTTTTTTCACATTTCCATAATACATTTTGTAATATATTTTGATAAAATTGCTTAATTTATTTCTTCTCTTTTTCCTGTTTTTGCTCTGTTTGGCTTTACTTCCGAATTCAATTTCATTTATTTGTTTTTTAATTTTATTTATTTGTCTTGCCAAGGTTAAGGAATAGTTACAAGGTTTTCCGGGATAGTGACCATGGCTAATAAGGAGTGTTTCTATTTGATGTTCGAGAATTTTTATTTTTTGTTTTTTGATACAATGTATGTTATCATTCATTGAGTTGTTTGCTGTCGACATATCTTTGATGTTTCTTTTTCAACTATCTTTAGATGATATTATCATAGCGTGAGAGTTTCAATTTTTTGTTCAAGTTCATCGATCTTTTTTTGTTGAATAACGAACAAATTATGAGTGGCTTCGATGTACTGTTTCATGAAATAGGTTGGCGTATTTCCAATCGGATTATGAAATGGCGAGTTTCTTATTTTTTCATATTTATGTTGTTGTAGAGAAACTATTTTTCCGTTATTTCCATAATATTTTGTTTTCTCGCGTACTCTTCTTTCATTCTGTAAATTCATATATTTTTCTGTTATAAGATCTTTGTTTTTGTATAACTCATATTCTTCAGAAGTTGGTTCAAAATCTATACAAGCTTGCGTCGAATGTCCAACTTTTATAATTTTTTCATACTTTATGATTTTATTTTCTAATCCATTATTACGTTGAGTTTCTAACTTCTGGTATTGTTCTACAATTATCCGTTCACGCTCGATTTCTTCCAATATTTCTCCGTATTTGTCCAACCAATCCGACATAATACGCAAGTTTGGTTCAGTTGTGTTTTGTTTGGCGACTTCTTCGGCTGCCTGTTTATTTTTTTCTTCTTGTAAATGCTCCATTTTTGCTTGAAGACGCGCCATTTGCTCCAAACAATCGGTCATTTCAGTTTCAATGTGTCCGGACATTATTTCGTAAATTGTAATTTTATTTTTAAGTTCATAATTAATCAATTTTTTTGGATTTGGCATTTGGCATTTGGCGTTGGTCGTTTAAAATTATCCATAGTTCCATATTTCTTCGCATTTACTTTTAAATCAATATACAAATCTCGCCATTCTTTGTTATAATATTCGCGATCTTCATCTATCACAACACATCCAACTAATGCAAACTCTGCTTTCATTTTACCCATTTTCCGACCCTGACTACAGTGCATATCTATTGCATAATCATCTATTTCTATCTTTTTTCTATTTTCAAAATGTTTTTCTATTTCATCGTCATCAATATTTACATCCCATTCGTTTTCCTCTTCTTTTTTTGTTTGTGAACAAAGATTTTCTCTATTCATCGCAATTGAAATCGCACTTGATAACCACATGTGTTGTTCATGTCTAGTTTTTACAAAGAATTGTTCTAGTTTTAGTTGTAAACATTCTTTCAATCTACTATCATTTTCTATGACTTGAAATAAATATTCCCAAATTATGTAAACGCAATCTCTTCTTCTAAATCGACATTTTCCTTTTATGTCACTGTGAAACAACACAAGCGCCCAGTAATAACAACTTGTATCATGAATTCTGAAAGCGTTAACAAATCTTATAAAAGCATTCCTCTCTTTTTCCCATGTTTCAGACTGTCTTTCTTTCTTACTAAATAATTGATTGCATGCTTCGTAATCCTCCTTTTCAATTTTGGCATTATCTATTTCTATTACTTTGTATACACCCGCGCCCCTCCACCAATAAGAATATATATCACTGTTTAATCTCAATAATCTAGAGCCTAACATTGTTTTACAGACTTTTATTAACAATTCGAAATTTTCTCTGTTTCCTTCATTAAACGCCTTAATCCATTTCATACATTTTACATATTTGTTTACTTCTACAAAAAGCATCTCTTCATCCATCATAATAATAAGCCTGTTCACCAAATTTGTTATTATGCCTTTAGACGCTCGCTTTTCTTGCTCGTTTTGCGAGTATTTTTCGAACATGTAAATTTCACTTAAACACCATAACATTTTCTCTTCTTCGCGTCGTCGCAAATATTTTTGTAATGCACTTTTCAATATATCCAATTTGTAACCAGATGCACTGATACTGCTGAAACAAGTTCGCCATTTCATTTGCCTAACTTCGTTCATTGTGATATTTCATGGTACAATGTTGTAAAAGCATAAATCAATTTTATTTCTACTTTAATTTAAATAAAAAATCGCTATAAACAGCATACAACTTCGTTACTTTTCAATGAATATAATTAAAAAGTCAATTCAATCGATTAATTTGAATAACAAGACAATATGTATGATTATGAGCAAAGACTTATTAGACTGTTCTATTTGTATACCCAATATACAGCGTATAAGAGACGATAGTAAAGTGGGCGATATTGTCGATTATCAAAAGGTTCATCTTGCAGATAAGGGAGACTTCAATTTCCACGGCGTTATCAATATTCATCATTGCAAAGAAACCGACGAATGTTATTTAGTCGATGGACAACATCGTTTTGAGGCAATAAAAAAGATGAGAGCGCAACACAATATCAAGATGTTCATTGAAGTGACTTGTGTAGATACATTCAAAGAATTAACGGATAATTATAATATAATAAATCAAAATACCCCTTTGCCAGAATTCCCGGAATCAATTGACAAAAATATACCAGAACAGGCTGCGATATTATTCAAGTACAAGTACCCAAATATTTGGTCAAAGTCGTCTCGTGCGCGTCGTCCTCATATATATTTTAATTTCTTTCAAGAAACGCTCGGATTTCTGACAGAGAAGCTTGAAATAAAGAAGACGGATGAATTAGTTGCGTTGATTGAGTGTAAAAATGCTGAAGTTTCAAAGTGGCATTTGGATAATTACCCAGATTCTAAAAATATAAACGAAGAAATGATAGAAAAATGTAAAAAGGGCGGATTTTATCTTGGTTTATTCAAGTATGAGACCGATGATTATGGTTATTCTTGGGTGAAGGACATAATCTACAACGTGAGGGGTGAAAAAATAATGAAAAAAAAGAAGATACGAAAGACAGCAATACCTAAAAAGCTAAAAAAGATGATATGGGATCAACATGTTGGCAAGTTACACCGTCGCGCACTTTGTATATGTTGTTGTGATACTTTGATAGAAAATGACGATTGTCACTACGGACATATTATACCGGAATCACATGGCGGAGAAACGAATAAAGATAATTTGTTGCCTATTTGCGCCAAATGTAATGGTTCTATGGGAACGAAAAATATGGGCGATTATATTCAACAATATCATCCAGAGAACTTCTTGAATTTTCAGAACAAGAAGTATATTTACAACAAAGAGTCATTAAAACCTTCAATATTTTCAATTAATTTTAACATGCTGCAAAACAATTAATTTGCAAAATAATATAAATATATAGTCTTCCAAATGAGTATAGTATACATTACTCGATATGTACCGCTTGATCCCACTAAGAATGCTTCGACGGACCCAAGGTGTGATATTTGATGAAATGGTGCCATCAGATATACCAAAAATAGATGGAATTGATAAGGTAATTCATGGTCCTAACAGCATTTCTCCTGGACCAGTTGAAGACTCAACCCCTCCATGCAAACGACCCTGGTATATGCATCCAGGACAAGACGATAATCTAATGGTTCTTCAAGGTACGCGGTATATTGACATTTATTGTCCAACTCGTAAAGAAAAAGCGTCGTTTATTGTGACGCCTGATAAAATCTATAAAAATGACAAACTTTATTATGATGGAGCTGCAATGGTGGTGTGGCCTGCTGGAATTTTCCATAGAATTATCAGCGGAGATGAGGGTAGCATAAGTATAAATTTTTCGACAAGGACCCGTCAATTCGATTTGTCAAATAATTTTAATGTTTATAATCTGAATACATATTCAGGAAACTATTCTGTTATCAAAGATGGTTCCGAAGATCAACCAGATTTATCATATAAGTATCCAAATGATGAATTGAAAATATTGTTCAAAGGAGATTAAATTTTGGTTCAAAGGAGATACGTGTGGTACAGTGTATAGAGATGCGTGTGGTATAGTGTATAAATTGATAATACTTAAACAATTCGCAACATATTGTTTAAGTGACTAATAAATGATTGCCCAACTAGAACAATGTGAATATAAAAACACCACCCCTTTTGTTCCAAAACTAAGCCGGGGAAAAATTGTAAAGTGTTATGATGGAGATACTGTGACAATTGCGACAATTATGGATGGAGAGAAAGTTCGATTTAATGTTCGAATGTTGGGGTATGATTGTGCGGAGATACGTTCACACAACGAACAAGAAAAGCAAGTAGCAAAATGGGCAAAAGAATATATTACAGAAATGATTTTTGGGAAAATTGTGGAAGTTTCTAAAAATGAAGGGTATGACAAGTACGGACGACTTTTGTTGGAACTTAAGAGCGGCGACATCGATGTAAACAAGGTGATGTTGGAAAAGTGGGGGGTAGTCTATTACGGTGGTCACAAAGACAACGTTGATT